>Ga0181520_10001149_pt1 | contig 55264 bp, 56 predicted proteins | sample PEATcosm2014_Bin_29_FD_132451 | JGI IMG/M metagenome (GOLD analysis project Ga0181520, IMG submission 132451) | Peatland microbial communities from MTU Mesocosm Facility, Houghton, MI, USA - PEATcosm2014_Bin02_30_metaG | ecosystem: Environmental > Terrestrial > Soil > Wetlands > Peat | place... | reverse complement strand
GTGCTGGTGGACAATGGCGTGGCCGTGGCCGTGCTGACCAACCAGGACGCCGTGGGCGCGGCGGCAACGATTGCGCGGCTGGCCGTTCCGGCGGTGCTGGGCGCGGGCGAGGACGGGACCGAGGCGGAACGGCAGGCGTTGACGATCTTCCACGAACTGCAACTGGGCACCATCGACCGCAGCCTGCTGGCGCCGAACCTGAGCGACTACTTTACCGCCGAGGCATTGGCCGACTTCCAGGAGAGCCTGGCGCCCCTGGGCGCGCCGCTCACCTTCCGCCAGAGCCGCGAGGAGTTGCGCGGCGGCATGACCTTCCGCGCCTTCCAGATTGTCTACCCCGGCAAGCGGCTGACGCTGACCACCTACACCTACCCCGACGGCAAGCTGGAGCAGTATCTGATCGCGCCGGTCGAGTAGCGGCAGGCTGCTGCCCGGCCGGTTCGAACCGGTTTGCAGATTATATTGAAAAATCCGATATCATCGGAATCCATGGCCACTCTCTTTGAGAAACTCAACCTCAAGGGTCACCAGGAGATCCTTGTCTTGCATGCGCCGGAGAGCTTTGCGCCGGAGCTTGCGCGCCTGCCTGTACTCCACATCCATCGCCACCTGGAATCGGTTGCGGAGATCGGCTTTTCGCTGGCTTTTGTCACCCGCCAGAGCGAAGTGGACGAACTGGCGGCGAAGATCGCCGCCCGCGCCCAGGGCGACGCCGCCGTCTGGTTCGCTTATCCCAAGGGCACATCGAAGAAGTACACATGCGACTTCAACCGCGACACGGGCTGGAAGCCGCTGAAGGCCGCGGGATTCGACACCGTGCGCGCCATCGCCATCGACCAGGACTGGACCGCGCTGCGCTTCCGGCGCGTCGAGTACATCAAGTCGCGATAAACCGGTTGCAGTAGATTTTCCCCAGGCAAAGAATCTGTCCCTTGGCCTGAACTGCCCCAAGCGGGCAGGCGCATGGGTGCGCCCAAGGGGCTCGCATCAACCCGCGCGGCCTTTGGCCAGCCGAGGGCCCGCACAGACACGAACGGAGGAAGACTCATGCAAAACACGCCGAATCCACTGCGGCCCGCACAGGCTGAGGTTCACCGCACCGCGCACGATCAGGATTTGATCGAGGTTCCCAAGCGGGCCAGGCTGGACCGGGAAGCGGAGGGAAAGACATTCCAGCCGCACGCTATAACCAAGTCTCCGACCGCGTGATTTCGTGCGTTGGAATGGAGCGCGATTCGATCCCAGGTCCCAAAAGCGGGACCTGGGGCACCCCGTAGGCAAGAACAGTGCATTACGAGGCCAAGTTGGAGAATGGCTTACTCGACTTGAAAGAGGCCGGGCATGACTTCGCCGGCTTTGCCTTCGACCACCTGGGTAAACGCCGAGGCGTTGAGCGGCGGCTCGGGACCGACGTAGACGGTACGCGCTCCGTTGACCCGCGCCCAGTGAACGAAGTTGGCTGCGGGATAGACCGAACCCGAGGTGCCGACGACCAGCATCAGCGTGGCTTTTTCGATCTCCCGCTCGATGCGCTCCATCTCCAAGGGAATTTCGCCAAAGAAGACGATATGCGGGCGCAGTCGTCCGCCGCAGGGGCAGCGGCCCACCTCGGACAGGCTGCCGTAGATCGCGCGATCCTCGACAGGCGGGCGGCCGCACTCGCGCTCGCAGCGGGCTTTGGAGAGTTCGCCGTGCATGTGCACCAGGCGCACCGAGCCGGCGCGCTCGTGCAGATCGTCCACATTCTGCGTGCAGAGAAAGAAGCGGTCGCCCAGCTTCGCTTCGAGTTCAGCCAGCGCGATGTGCGCCGGATTCGGCTGGGCCTTGGCGCCATCCGCGCGGCGGCCTGCGTAAAACTTCCATACCGCTTCCGGATTGCGCTGCCAGGCGTCGGGCGTACACACATCCTCGACCCGATGCCCGGCCCACAATCCGTCCGAGGTGCGAAAGGTGGGCAGCCCGCTCTCCGCGCTGATGCCCGCGCCTGTGAGTACGAATACACGATCGTCTGCTTGAACCGAAACCTTGCTCATGGTCTTCTTTCTTTGTCCCTGCGGAGCCGGAGTTTATGCAGTCCCAGTCTCAAAAGCAAGACCGGGTCCCCCGCAGACAGGCCTTGGCCTGCGGGGTGAAAGGTCTTGACCATCAGACTGGAACTGTTCACTGTCCACTGTTCCCTGTTCCCTACTCCCTGTCTTCACGGCTCCAGCAGAATCTTGCCCGTCGTCTTGCGGGCTTCCATGTCGATCTGCGCCTGGGCGGCTTCGGCCAGCGGATAGATGAACTCCGTGCGCAGCTTGAGTTGGCCTTTGGCGGCCCAGCCGAGCACGTCGCCGGCTCGCCATTCGAGTTCCGCGCGGGTGGCGACGTAATGCCAGAGCGTGGGCCGGGTGACGAAGAGCGAGCCCTTGCCGCTGAGCTGGATGAGATTGAAGGGCGGCACCGGCCCGCTGGAGGCGCCAAAGAGAGCCAGCAGTCCGCGCGGCCTGAGGCAGTTCAGGCTGCCCTCGAAGGTGGTCTTGCCCACCGAGTCGTAGACCACGTCGACGCCCTTGCCGCCGGTGATCCGCTTGACCTCCGCCTCGAAGTCCTGTTCGGTGTAGAGAATCACTTCGCTGGCGCCGGCCTCGCGCGAGAGCTCGGCCTTGGCCGGCGTGGAAACGGTGGCGATGACGCGCGCGCCGATCCGCACCGCCATCTGCGTGAGCAGCAGCCCGACGCCGCCGGCCCCGGCATGAATCAGCGCCGTGTTGCCGGCCTTGAGCGGGAAGGTGGAATGGGAAAGATAGTGCGCGGTCATGCCCTGGAGCATGGCTGCGGCGGCCTGCTCGGGGCTCAGCCCGGCCGGCACCTTGACCAGTTGCGCGGTGGGAACCAGCGCATATTCGGCATAGCTGCCCAGCACGCTGGTGGAGGCCACCGCTTCGCCCGCGGCAAATCCGGTGACGCCCGGACCCAACTCCTCGACCGTGCCCGCGGCCTCGCTGCCCGGGACCAGCGGCAGTGCGGCCTTGTACACGCCCGTGCGGAAATAGATTTCGATGAAGTTGACCCCAATGGCCTCGACGCGGATCAACACCTGCCCCGGCCCCGGCTGGGGAATGGGCAATTCGGCCAGCCTCAAGACTTCCGGCCCGCCTGTCTCGTGAATCTGAATGGCTTTCATCTCAGGGCAAGAATGCACCTTGAGGGCGGGCGGGTGCAAGAGCCCACCGATTGACGCCCACCCGCATCACGCACTCTATTCGCACGTGGCAGAGACATCCGCCGCCCCAATGGAAGACTGCGCTACTTGCCACCAGCCAGTTGTTTATGCAGCCGGTCAGGAGAGAGATAGCAGAATGACGGAGAGAAATGCCGTTGAGCGGCGACCTCTCCATTCCGGAAGAATTCCAGGTAGTCTTCGCTGCTGTTCCTCCATGCAGGCCAACCCGGAAGTTCGGAACTGTTCGGGTTGCCCGTCTTTGCAAAGTTCGTCCAGTATGTTTCAATCACGCCTGAAAGTCTGTAATCTGCCTCTGTAAAGGGGAGCCATCGCCAACTGCGATCATGGAATGCATTGAAAACATAGGGGACCTCCAAACTATGAAAGGCTCCCAGTACGGATTCCCCCTTGCCCGGAATGCTGCGATCGAACTTATAGACAAACGCCTTCTGCCCCTTGGCGTCAGTAAGAACCGCCATGGCCCCAACCGGGCAGGCCACAAGCATGTCATTCGTGGCCTGATCGATTGCCAGATCGCGGTGAAACATCGCTTGACCAACGTACCTAGCGATGGCTGCATATGTCCACGCGCCATAGAGCGGGTGTGCCGTATCGGCCAGCTTCCCTATTGCTTCAGTAGCGCCACCACTCCTGTTTTGTTTTCCTACCTGCTTCGCCGCCGCCGCCGCGGCCACGCGAAAGGCACTCAACTCGCGGCCATTCAGGCCAACCATGAGATCGACCTTCTGAACAGCGCCCGATGCGAATGCCTTGGCTGGAGGTTGAGTCAGCACCCATCCATCCACAATCGCACCGGCAGCGTAGGAACCGTTGGAACGGGCATTCGCTATCCGCATCAACTCTGCCGCGGTCAACTTGCGAAGATTGTCCAAGGCGGATGCCGAACTCCCGGAAGCCGCTTGGCCTATCGCCGTTCCGGCCGCCTCGGCCTCTGCGAGAGTGTGTATCGGTCCCAGGCCGAAGGGAGGGCCACTCTCCAAAATAACCCTCCGGAAGAGCTTGGCGGAAAGTGGAGAGGTCATCAGCATTCCGGCGTCAAGCGCGCCCGCCGACTCGCCGAAAAGAGTGACCGCTTGAGGATCCCCACCGAATCGCGCAATGTTCTTCTGCACCCATTCGAGCGCGGAAAGCTGATCGAGCAGGCCATAGTTTCCAGAGCTGCGATGCGACGCCTCGGCTGTCAGTCCAGGATGGCTGAAGAATCCTAGAACGCCGAGCCGATAATTGAGCGTAACGACGATAACTCCATGCGCAGCCAGAGAGCTTCCGTCATAAGTTGGCTGGGATCCACTCCCCATCGTATTGCTGCCCCCGTGCAACCAAACCATGACGGGGAGAGAGGATTGCGGAGGCCATTGCGGCACCCAGACATTGAGATACAGGCAGTCCTCCGAGGAAGATACAGACTCCGAGACATAGGAAGCACCATAGGCTGACGCGAGAGGCTGCATAAACGGATCAAGACCGGCTGCATCCTGAACACATGCGTTTGCCGGCTGTGTGGCATCGCGTACGCCCGTCCACGGCGCCACTGGCACCGGAGCCCGCCATCGCAAATCCCCTACAGGAGGCGCCGCATAGGGAATCCCTTTGAAAACAGCTACATTTCCCTGAGAATATCCTCGCAGAACGCCACTTGAAACACGCACAACTGGTTTCTGCTGCGCACTCCGGCCGGAAGCCACATTAGACGACAACAGCGACAGAAACAGAATGGAAGACAGAACCCGCACCCAGACCAACACCTGGCCCGGCCCCGGCTGGGGAATGGGCAATTCGGCCAGCCTCAAGACTTCCGGCCCGCCTGTCTCGTGAATCTGTATGGCTTTCATCTCAGGGCAAGAATGCACCTTGAAGGCGGGCGGGTGCAAGGGGACGGGCTTTGCGCGGCTTCCCGCCCTTGCGCCGGAAAAAAGGCGCAAGGAGGGGGCACGGAGCTTTTGTGGTTGGAGAAATGATCGAGCGATGGTTTGGGAGTGCCTAGCGAAATCGCTCGAAGGGAAGAACCCCCGTCTACCCGGTCAGCTTGGCGCTGGCCAGGCGGTTCAGGCTGATGCCCTGCTCGGCCGCCTCCAAGACAAGCGCCCGATGAACATGCGGAGGAATGCGGACGCGAAACTCGCCACTGTAGCGTTTCTCTGCCAGCGAAGCCGGCGGAACTTCGCCGTTGGCCTTCATATCGGCAACGACGCCGGCCACAACCTTGCGGATGCCCGCCAGGGCCGCTTCAGGACCCGATGCCAACCAGCTCAACGAGGGAAACTCGGCGCAGAGGCCGAGATACTCGTTGTCCTCGGGCGACCAGGTGACTCGATAGGTGTAATGGTCAACTCTCGTCGGGCTCATTGCGGCTTCTCCATTTCTTCTTTCTCGCCGATTCTGTCCACGGCCAGCAGGACCTGCCGGACCTGATACGGCTTTGCTTTGCCCCTGGCATTCTGGATATTCACACGCGGATCGCCCGGCCAAGGGGTCTTGAAGATGGCATGACTCGTCCCGCTCTGGCGCGGCTGGCCAAAATACGCAACGCAGACCTTGAACAGGTCCGCAAAGCGAACCGACGCCGGACTGCGGCTCATCTGGTCGAGGATCTTGACAATCTCCGACACGGATCATGGTACCAATAATGGAACCACTTTGCAAGCTGGGGACGGGCTTTGCGCGGCACCCCGCCCTCGCGCCAGAAAAAAGGCGCAAGGAGGGGGCACGGAGCCTTTGCGGATAGGAAATGGCGAGGTGTGGGCTTGCGGCTGCCCAGGTCTCGAAACGGGACCTGGGGCGCGATCGGCTAAAGCAGCGCTAAGAACTCGTCCACTGTCATTCCAGCGACCCGGATCGACGACCGGGGGGGCCGGCGGACAATTCTCGATGCTGTGGAATGGAGAGATTGGCGCGTTGAGCGGGCTTGCTCAGGGCCAGATGACTTCCAACCTGGCCGATAACCTCCCACCCGGCGCGGCCAAAGGCTTTTGCGGCTTCCTTGCCGGAGATATTTCCGAGCTTGCCCATGGCCTAGATCGCCACCACGATGGACGACAGATGGGGCGGCACCAGCCGAGCGGCCTTCTGGTCTTCTGCCCACATCCAGGCAGGGATGGCCTCCCGGATGTTCTCCAGCGCTTCCTTTTCATCCCGTCCCTGAGAGACACAGCTCGGAAGAGCAGGGCACTCTGCCACGATCCAGCCGTCTTCGGCTGGTTCCAACGTAACGTGAAACATCATGTCGAGGCGCCTCCTGCACCGATTCTATCGGTATTCAACAGCGAAACATGACTAAAAGTGACTGGGCAATCGGAGCCACAATCAACAAGCCCCGCCCGGATTGTGCCCAGGCGGGGCTTTTTCTTTTCTATTCCCTATTCCCTACTCCCTGTTCCCTGCTTCTACCCTTCCGGCAGCAGGCTCTGCTCTTGGGGCGCGCGCAGGCGGACCATGCGCTCGATGGTGTAGGGCGCGGGATGCTGGCTGGTGAAGTAGTGGCGGACCTGCAACTCGCCGAGCAGGCCGATGGCCAGCAACTGGATTCCGGAGACGATGAGGACGCCGCCAACCGCGAAGAGCGGTCCATGCTGGTCCATCACGTTCAGGTGCGGGTGAAGGATCTTGAGCCCCAGCAACCCCGCCGAGATGAAACTGCCGGCCAGGATGCCCAGGGCGCCGATGCCGCCAAAGAAGTGCAGCGGACGGCCCATATACTTGAGCAGAAAGCGAATGGTGAGCAGATCGAAGAAGACGCGGAAGGTGCGGCCGATGCCGTAGTGGCTCTTGCCCCGCTCGCGATTCACGTTCTTGATGGGAATTTCGCAGATCGACGCGCCATACCAGGCGGCCAGCGCGGGAATGAAGCGGTGCATCTCGCCGTAGAGCGGAATGTTGTGGATCACTTCGCGACGATAGGCCTTGAAGGTGGTGCCGAAGTCGTGAATGTCGACGCCGGAGAGCTTGGCCATGAGCCAGTTGGCGCAGCGCGAGGGAATGCGGCGCATGATGAAGTTGTCGATGCGCTCCTTGCGCCAGCCGGAGACCACGTCGTAGCCCTCGGCGAGCTTCTCGAGGAAGTTGGGAATCTCGTTGGGGTCGTGCTGCAGGTCGCCGTCCATGGCGAGGATGAACTCGCCCGAGGCATTGTCGAAACCGGCGGCGAGGGCCGGGGTCTGGCCGAAGTTGCGGCGCAGCTTGACCACCAATACGCGGCTGTCGACCGCGGCAATCTCTTCCAGGAGCTTATAAGTACGGTCGTTGGACCCGTCGTCCACCAGCACCAGCTCAAAACTATCGCCCACCTGCTCCATAACCTGTTTCAGGCGCGCGTACAAAACGGTTACGTTTTCCTCTTCATTATGGAAAGGAACCACAATTGAATACTTAGGCATATCAATAGTATAGACGCGCAGCAGATGAAAAAGGCGCAAAAACTGGGCGGAAACGCGCGGCGGAGGGCGGGACCACAGGGGCTAAAAGCCCACGTAGATTTTGCGGCATTTGCGGCACGACTGAAGTTGTGCACTGTTACAAAACAGCGTTTTCCGCAGCCGGTGCGACCCGCTCCCTTCAGGAAATCGGTAAATTCCGCGGTTGCCTGGTGGTTTATGGATTGCCTGGCGGCCGGAAAGCTGGTTAGCGGTCCAGTTCGTCGAGCATGGCCTGCATCTCGCTGAGGGCATGGCGATTGCCGCTGCGGGCGGCGCAGCCGATGCCGGTCTTGAGCCGCTCGATCGCCTCCGCGGTGCGGCCCGCGGTGGCCAGCGTCTGCGCGGCCATGAAGTAGCCGGCCGTGTAGTCGGGATCGTGGTTGAGCAGCGTGTCAAACTCGCTCAACGCCGCCTCGGTTGCGCCCTGCCTGGCCAGTTCCATGGCCATGCCATAGCGGGCAAAGCTGTTCCTGGGGTCCAGGGCGAGAATCTCTTTCAGTCCTGCAATCTTGTCCATTTTGCTCGCAAACGGCCGGGGCGGGCCGTGGGGGATTTGCACATTTGGCGGGGATTGCCGAAACTGAGACTGTGCGCTCCGGAAGTTCGGCCGCCTCCGGTTTCATTGTAGCCGGGGCAGCGAGATTGCGGCGCACGCGAATGGACGATGGGAGTGAGCACCGAATGAGTTCCACAGATACAAGCCAGGCTGCGCGCACCGTGGCCAGCACACAGTCGGAGATGACGGAGATCGTGCTGCCCAACGACACCAACACACTGGGCAACCTGCTGGGCGGACGGCTAATGCACTTCATCGACCTGACCGGCGCGATGGCGGCCTACCGGCACTCGCGCACCTACATCGTGACCGCGGCCATGGACCACATCGATTTCATCCAGCCGGTGCACTTGGGCGACCTGGTCACGCTGCGCTCGAGCGTCAACCGCGCCTTTTCTTCCTCGATGGAGGTGGGCGTGAAGGTGTGGGCGGAGAACACGCAGACCGGCATGCATCGGCACGTGGCCAGCGCGTACCTGGTCTTTGTGGCCATCGATAAGACAGGCCGGCCGGTGCGCGTGCCCGGGCTGATACCCGAAACCGCCGACGAGCAGCGCCGCTATGCGGACGCGCTGCTGCGCCGCGAACATCGCGAAGCGGAGAGCGCGCGCCGCAAAGCGGAGCGTCATGCCACCGCCTCTCAGGAAGGCGCGGCCTCCGTCGCGCAATAAAGGAACAGCTCAGACATTCGCAATCGACAGAGTTTCAAAAAACGGTCTTAAAAAAAGGAGCAACCCGACACTATGGCGCATTCACCTGCCATGCCTTCGCCCGTGGCTTTGCCCGGCGTTTCAAAAATCGTAGCCATCGGTTCCGGCAAGGGCGGGGTGGGCAAGACCACCGTCGCCGTCAACCTGGCCATTGCGCTCTCGCGGCTCGGCCAGCGCGTGGGCCTGATCGACGCCGACATCTACGGCCCCAACGTTCCGCTCATGATGGGCTCGAGCCAGCAGCCGAAGGTGGGGCAGGACAGCCGCATCGAACCCAACCTGACGCACGGCATCAAGACCATCTCGATCGGCTACATCTCGCCCGGCGACAAGCCGCTGGTGATGCGCGGGCCCATGTTGCACCAGATCATCCGGCAGTTTTTGCAGCAGGTGGAGTGGGGCGAACTGGATTACCTGATCGTCGATTTGCCGCCAGGCACCGGGGACGTGGTGATCTCGCTGGTGCAGACGGTGCCGCTGACCGGCGCGGTGGTGGTTTCCACGCCCAGCGACGTCGCGCTGCAGGACGCGCGCAAGGCTCTGGAGATGTTTGCGCAGGTCAACGTGGAAGTGCTGGGCATTGTCGAGAACATGAGCCACTTCACCTGCCCCCATTGCCACCAGGAGATCGACATCTTCTCCAAAGGCGGCGCGGAACGGACCGCAAAGCAATTCAACGTTCCCTTCCTGGGGTCGATCGAATTGGTGGCGGCCATCCGCGAGGGCGGCGACCGCGGACTTCCCGTGGCGCTGGCCGGTCCCAAGAGCCCGCAGGCGGCGGAGTTCTATGCCGTGGCGGAGAAGCTGATGATCGGCGCCGAAGCCGCGGCAGCCGCGGCCACGGATGTGATCGAGATCAGCTAGACCGGCGACCATGCGAAAAGGCCCGCTCCCTTACGGGGCGGGCCTTTTTGTGCGAGAGGAGCCGGGCAATAAGGGCTGCGGCGCGGGCTAAGTTTCTTCCCGGCCAGTCCACGCCCATCGGTTACACGCTGAAGGAGGAGCCGCAGCCGCAGGTGCTCTTGACCTGGGGATTGTCGAACTTGAAGCCGGCGGCCTCGAGCGTCTCAACGTAGTCGACGGTGCAGCCGTTCAGATACATCAGGGAGGTCGCGTCCACGAAGACCTTCAGATCTTCAAAGCTGAAGACCTTGTCCATCATGCCGCTCTGGTTCTCGAAGGCCATGGAGTACTGAAAGCCGGAGCATCCGCCGCCCACTACGCCAATGCGCAGCCCCGCGGGCAGGGGGTCCTGGGTGGCCATGATCTCGCGCACCTTGGCGATGGCCTGAGGGGTGAGGTTGAGGGGCGCTTTCTTTTCAGTTTCCTGCGTGGGTACAGCGGTTGCAGTGGCCATGGTTTCTCCCGGAGGTTGAAATACGTGCCGTTAGGGTAAATGTACCGCTCCACGGGCTGGATTACAACGCCCACGGACGGTTTCATCCCATTGGATGCAACCGTAGGACGGGAGGTCGCAGAAAGGGCGACCGGGCGCGAGAGGCGCTTCAAGAGCCCGAAGAGGCGCGCGGAACGGGAGCGAACGCGAACCTGCGATGCAAAATTGCCTGTGATATTTGTCACCACAGAGGTACCTGTTCGGGGCTATGATGGTCAACCGTACTGCTCCTCTACTCACGGGGCCACGATTCCTTGGAAGGACCCGCCGGTATCTGGGGCCAGAAAGTCTTCTGGGAGGTGGAGTATGACATTTGTTCCGGTAATGTGGACGGTTTGGGGCGTATTGGTTCTGTTGGCGCTCGCGCTGTATCTTTATCGCTCGAGACTGACCCGCGACGAAGACGACCAGATTTTTCTTGACGATTCGTTCGGCCAGATGAAGGCCGAGCAGGATGCCATCACGACCAAGGTCAACAAGGTTGAGCCTTTTGTGAAGATCTCCTTGTGGCTGGTCGGAGTTGGGACGGTTTTCGTCGTCGGCTATTACATCTGGGACATCCTCAACCAGTTCAAATAGGACGTACTCCAAACGATTCGCACGCAACGGCCAGCGGCAGCCCGAGGGCTGCCGCTGGTTTTGTTGTGTTGTTCTCCGCTTCCCTTACTCCACCTCCTGCCGGGCGCGGTATCCCTCGCGCGCAATGATGTCGTATTTCAGCGGTTTCTGCTTCTCGTCCTGCATACGCAGGGGATGCCCCTCGTCGTCCACCAGTTCCACGCGCAGCTTGCGATAGGTGCCGTCCTGCTTGGCGTTGGTGGGGTGGTAGACCAACTGGTACTTCGAGCGGATGTTCTCGTTGATCTGCTGGAAGATCTCGGGCATCTCGGCGGCAAACCGCGGCGTGTAAAAAGCGCCGCCGGTGAGGTTGGCAAAGGTCCTCATCTGGTTGTCGGCCTGGAGGTAATCGATGTCGCGCATGGAGCCTCCCAGGCCGCCGCGGCCTTCGGTCATGGCCCGCATGGCCCCGCCGGTGGAGACGGTAAAAATGGTCACGTCGGGCGTGGATTTTACCTTTTTCATAATCTTGTCGAGGGTGATCTTGGAGAAGGTGTCGCGTCCGGAAGCGATGACAATCAGGTACTTGCGGCCCTCGATGCGGTCGAGCCGGTCCAGCGACTCGTAGAGCGCGTCGAAGAGGTTGCGCTCGCTGAAGCCGGGGATGCGCAGGGAGTTGATGGCCTCCTGGAGCTGACGCTTGTCCTGGGTGAAGTCGGAGACGATCTGCGTGCGCATGTCGAAGGTCATCATGGCCACGTAGTCCTGGGGCCGCAACTGCTGGGCAAAGGCAAAAGCCGCATTGCGCATGTCATAGATGAACTGGTAGTTGGTCGAGGCGAACTCGCACAGCAGCAGGGCGGTGATGGGCGCCTCGACGCGCTTGAAGCCGGCGACCTTCTGCTCGACGCCATCCTCATAGACGCGGAAGTTGGCGGGCTTGAGACCGGGGACGAACTGGTGAGTCTTCTCCAGCAGCACACCCACATCGACCGTGACCTCGGGAACCTCGACGCGCAGGGAGAAGTTGGCCATCCCTTCGGGATTCTTGATCTTGGGCGCGGCCGGGGCCGGCGGCGGCACATCCTCAGTGCTCTCTTTCTTCTTGGGCAGGGCGATGACCCCGGAGTCGGCGCCGGGACCGCCCGCGTCAGGCGTGGCCTGGTCGGGCTGCTGGGGCTGAGGCTGAGATTGGGCCCGGCCAAGCGGCGCGGAGCCGAGCGCCGCAAAAGAAAGGAACAACAGCGCAAGAGCCAAACGGCGAAGTGCGAAGACGGGCGAGCGCATCCTGAAAATTGTGGACATGGCGACCTCTGTGTTCAACAGCATACGGGATTACCCAAAAGCAAAGACAGCCGGCGCATTTTGTGGATTGGGAGAGCCACGCAAGCGGCTGTACTCTTATAGACGTGAAAAGCTGCCTGAAGGAAATCCGGATTCGTCTGGCTGCGCTGGCGGTAACGATGGGCGTGGCGTCGCTTGGCGCGCTCTTCCCTGCCCTGCTGCCCGCGCAAAGCACGCCCACAGCCGGCCCTCCACCCTCGAGCGGTGGATTCTTCCCGCTGAGCGAGGTGCATCGCGGGCTGACCGGCACGGCATGGACGGTCTTTACCGGGAGCCAGCCGGAGGCGATGAACGTGGAGATTCTGGGCGTGCTACGCGGAGCGCGCGGGCCCGGCCACGACATGATCCTGGCGCAACTGCACGGCGCCAAGCCCGAGTACACCGGGGTGGTGGCCGGCATGAGCGGCAGCCCGGTGTATATCGGCAACCGGCTGCTGGGCTCGCTTTCCTACCGCATCGGAATGTTCAGCAAGGACCCCATCGCGGGAATCACGCCCATCGAGCAGATGCTCGAGGTGAGGGATCTGGCGGAAGAACAGGGGACAGGGAACAGGGAGCAGGGAGTCGGGGCGAGCGATCCGGTTGCGCAAGGGATGGGATCGGAGACCATGCAGGCGATGGAGACGCCGCTGGTGATGAGCGGATTTGAGCCCGAGGCGGTTCGGCTATGGCAAAAGCAGATGGCCGGCACAGGGCTGGAAATGGTTGCGGCCGGCGGCGGGAGCGGGTCGTCCGAGCCGGGAACGGGGCTTGGAACCGAGGCTTCAGCGAATGCCCTGGCCGGCTTGGCGCCGGGATCGGCGGTAAGCGCGCAACTGGTGCGCGGCGACCTGGAGATCGCGGCCACCTGCACGGTGACGTATATCGATCCCAAGCAACTGCTGGCCTGCGGGCATCCGATTCTGCAGGCCGGACCGGTTTCATTGCCGATGACCACCGCGGAGGTGGTCGCCACGCTGGCCTCGCCGCTGAACGCCTTCAAGATCATCAACACCGGCGCCACCATCGGCGCCTTTACCCAGGACCGCGACGCGGCCATCCGGGGCGAATTGGGCGCGAAGGCCCGCATGATTCCCGTACATATCGCGGTGCACGGGCCGGGAAGCGAGAGGAAGCTCAACGTCGAGGTGCTGGACCTGGCGCCGATCACGCCGCAGGCGGTAATGGTGACCCTGTTTGAAGCCTTGCTGGAGAACAACGAAAGCACCTCGGAGACCAGCTACCACCTGACCGGCAGCATCGATCTGGACGGATATCCGCCCTCGCCGCTGGACCTGTGGATCTCCGCCGGAGACCGGATGCCGGCGGCGATGATGACCGCCCTGCTGACCGGGGAACGCTTTTCTCGGTTCTACTCGAACGGGGCCCGGCAGGGCACGGTGCGCGGCGTCGATTTGCAGGTGGAAGCCATTCCCCGGCGGGTGCAGGAGGATCTGGAGGCGGCGCGGCTGATTTCAAACAATGTGGTCCATGCCGGAGACACCGTGATGGTGGAGGCAACCGTCCGCCCCTGGCAGCAGCCGGCGCGCAATATTCGCATACCCGTGCGGCTGCCGGCGAGGCTGGGCGCGGGCAACCTGCGCCTGCTGGTTTCGGACTCCGCCACGCTGGACCGGACGCTGGACCAGCCCCGGCTTTCAACGCGGCAGGCCGATCTGGAGACGCTGCTTGCTCAGGCGCGGCAGCAGCACCCGGCCGACCGCATCTATGTGAGCCTGCTGGTTCCCGAGACGCAGGCCGGCATGGAGGGCCAGACCCTCACCAGCCTGCCGCTCTCGGTGGCCAACGCGCTGGAGCCGCTGCGCTCGACGCAGGAGGTGAGCCTGAATGGGGAGTCGGCGGAAGTGGCGGGCGAGGCGCCTGCCGGAGGGGTTCTGAGCGGTTTCGAGGTTCTCAACCTCCGCATAGAACCGGGCGGCGGTTTAGACTAGAAAAGGCGGTGAGAGATGCCGCCTTCTTCTGGGCCGGCAAGAATGCTGAATTCTTCCGGCTCTTTTCCACCTTAGCGAGGATTCCAGAACGATCATGGCTCAAATTCAAGGACTTGCAGCACATGCGGCGGGCGCCGAACTGTTGCCTTACCGGTACGACCCAGGAGAATTGGGTCCGCAGGAGGTAGAGATCGCGATCACCCACTGCGGCGTCTGCCATAGCGATCTTCACCTGATCTCGAACGACTGGGGCATCAGCCAGTATCCGTTCATCCCCGGCCACGAGATCGTGGGCTCGGTTGCGGCGGTCGGCTCCGAGGTGCGGTCGCTCAAGGTGGGCGAGCGCGTGGGGCTGGGCTGGCAATCGAACTCCTGCGGCACCTGCGAGTGGTGCACGCGCGGGATGGAGAATCTTTGCCCGGCGGCAGAGGGCACCTGCGTTCACCGCAACGGCGGCTACGCGGAGCGCGTCCGCGCCAATGCGCGCTTTGTGATTCCGATTCCCGACGGCCTGAGCAGCGAACATGCCGCGCCGCTGCTGTGCGGCGGCATCACGGTCTATAACCCGCTGCGCACCCATGGCGTGAACCCCTCTTCGCGTGTGGGCGTGGTGGGTATCGGCGGGCTGGGCCACATCGCCATCCAATTCGCGCGGGTCTTCGGCGCGGAGGTCACGGCCTTCTCGACCTCGGCCGGCAAAGAAGAAGAGGCGCGGGCTCTGGGCGCGCACCACTTCGTGAACAGCCGCGAATCCAAGGCGCTGAAAGAAGTGGCCGGGACGCAGGACTTTATTTTGAGCACGGTGAACGCAGACCAGGATTGGGGAACCTACATCCAGGCGCTGCGGCCCACCGGGACGCTGTGCTTTGTGGGCGTTCCGCCTTCGCCGGTCTCGGTGCATGCCTTTCCGCTGATCTCGGGGCTGCGCTCGATCAGCGGCAACCCCACCGGAAGCCCTTACCGCATCCGCGAAATGCTGGACGTGGCCGCCCGCCACGGCGTGAAGGCGCAGATCGAGTCGTTCCCCATGGCCAAGGCCAACGAAGCCATCGAAAAAGTGAAGAAAAACAAGGTGCGGTACAGGGCTGTGCTGGCGAACTAAAGCAATTCGAATCGATGACTGGATGCAATCGGGATAGCGGGGCTTCGACCCTGTTATCCCGATTTTCTTTTGGGGCTTGCGATGCGGCGGCTCTACTCCCAGTGGCCCAACAGCGACAGGCTGGCGGTTCCGGGAGTTTCCGTGATGAAGCTGTTGGCGGCGACAAAGTAGTTATGCATGATGAGCGTGACGCGCGTGCCTCCGGCGACGGCCAGATGCACCGGCTGCGAGAGCACGTAGTGGGGACTGGGAGTGGAGGCGCCGACCCGGTCCGCGGCAAAGCCGGTCATCTGCTCATAACTTCCCACCACTGTGTTCAGATACCACTCGGCTGGAGCGGGCAGCGGCTGATCGTAATCGGCCTCGGCAAAGAGATGGTCGATGACAAAGGTCCTGCCGGGCGGAATGACGATGCATAAATAGCCTCTGCTGGCCGGCTGGGGATAGCTGTCGAACTGCTGAAACTGGTCATAGCCGGAGAGGCTGCTCTCGGGCGTGAAGCAGAACTGCAACTGATCGACGGGAATCTGCAACTGCGGGTCGTTCGAGGGCGAGTTGGGCGCGTGCGAACGGCGCGGGTGATGCACCTGCGCCAGCACGGGAAGAGCACAAAGGAAGAAACACGAAAAGAGCAGGCGAAAAACACGAGAGTTCATAGTCGGCCAACCTTGATGCGGATTTTTCCGGAGCAGCATCCAACTGGACGCCGTGGAGGTGCTTTTCGCTTGCGAACGGCCACCGGCAAGACATCTCTCGGAAAAACGCCCAGGAAGGGCAAGAGTCCGCGAGGGCTTCTCGATGTTCGGCGAGGGTTGGGGCAGGCTCAAAGTGGCCACCTGCCAGAGAGGCCTTTGCAAGATGACAAACTGCGCAATTGCCTGCTAATCGCTCGCTGCGGGATGCGCCTTCTGCGACTTGAGGCTCTCTTTCACCAAGGCCAGCAGGTCGGTTGGGTGTAGCGGCTTGTGCAGCAATTCAAATTTTTGTCCTAAACAGGTGTCCGAAGCCGGCAGGCCGGATGTGGCGGCCTTTCCTGAATACAACAATATCTGGCACTCCGGGATTTTGCTCCTCAGCGCGTTAGCGAGGTCGATGCCGCTCATGCCCGGCAGCACCACATCGGCAATCAGCAACTCCGGCGGCATGAGAAGCGCATTCTCAAGTGCGTCCTGTCCGTCGTAGGCCGCGATAGCGGCATAGCCGCTTCGGTTGAGGAGTTCCACGAGTGAGTCGGCGGTGGCAGCTTCGTCGTCGACCACCAGAACCATGGGGCGACACGGATCGGTATCGACCCTGAATACAGAAGCCGGTATGTCTTTTACCGGCACGATGGGGAAGCGCGTCGTCAGGCCCAAAGGAGAATTGGGCAGCGGGTCGGATTCAGTTCTGGGCATAGGACCGCTTCCCTTCTTGAACCACGGTTCGGCTAATGACGCAAACAAGGCAGGCAATGCATCCTAGTCCAGGCGCATTCGAATCGATCGGGATGCGGCTCCGGACAAGCGCTACATCGTGCACGCCACAGACGGGTTGATTTGAGTCCTTCTTCTGAAAGCACGGGGTTGGCATGCGCATCTCCTCTTGCGGCTTAGCCTCTGGGAATCCCAGGCAGGTTTCGATCTTTGGGCGGAACGAAGGCCGGTTGCGCCCTGCGGGAAAAGCCAAATCGCCCACAACCGGAAATCGGCCTCCAAGAGCCAACGTAGCAGGCTATTTGCGCTACGGGTGAACTCTTTCTGCTGCGCGATAAGTCTTTGCAATCTAATACTTATAGGAAGAATCAGGGGACTGTAAGTTCTCCCGCAGAAGATGAGGGAATCTTTTTCAGAGCTTGCGTAATCTGACGGCCGGAAGTATGCTTTCAATTGAAGAATAGTTTTACGGCAATTTAGGGCTACGTTAAGCGCGCGATTCCTTGATCCAAGCAGCCGACCTGCGAGGGGGCCTCAAATCATGGCAACCAATCCAGATTCGAACCCGGCAAAGATGACGTTTGAGTCCATTCTCCAGCTCGATGTTCCAAAGGGCCGGGATGGAAAACACAAGCGGATTGTGACGCAACTGTTGAGCGACATCGCTCAACTGGTGCCGGGCACGGCGCTGAAGATTCCACTCTCCGCCTTGCCGGACACGAAGGAGAACATCCGCTCCGCGCTGAATCGAGCGACGCACTTCAAAGGGCTGGAGGTAGCCACGTCCAGCGACGCCGATTACCTCTATGTATGGAAAGTCGATCCTGAATCCTGATGCCTGTCCGCTGAACGATCTTTTCCGCAGTCCCTCCCATATACGACAATTGATCATGGCCGGTGTGCGCATCGATAAGTGGCTGTGGGCGGCGCGCTTCTTCAAGACGCGGGCGCTGGCCTCCAAGGCCTGCGACCTGGGGCGGATTCACGCGAACGGCGTGGAAGCCAAGCCGGCGCGCGAGGTCCACGCGGGCGACAAACTGCTGGTGAAAAACGAGAGCGGCGAGTTTCAGATCGAGGTTCTGGCGCTGAGCCAGATGCGCGGGCCGGCAGCGGTGGCGCAGACGCTCTACCGCGAGACGGAAGCAAGCAAGGCGGCGCGGCTGAAACTGGCCGCGGAGCGCAAGGAGATGCAGCAGTTTGCGCCGCTGCCGGAACGACGCCCCTCGAAGCGCGACCGGCGGCGGATCATCCAGTTCCGGGGTGGGGCGTAAAGCCCGATCCGCTGATGCGGGCGGCTTGGTTTCCCACCCTTGCGACAGAAAAAAGTCGCAAGGATGGGGCACGAGGCTTTTGTCCGGGCAGAAGTGAACGCTTCGAGGATGGGATTCGCGGCTTTTGTTCGGAGCGCAGATGCGGCGCTTCAAGGGCGCCGAGTTGCCGCCGGTTCGGTTTCTGCCCAATAACTGTCTCTGGCGGTGACTTGAAGGCCGGGAAAGTCGCGGAGACGCAGTTCGATCGAATGAAAGCCCGGATGCGGCGACTGCGGCTGAAAACTGAGCACATAGCGGTTTGGGATGTGGTTGGAGATGGCCATCAGGCCGCGCACCAGGCCGCGGCTGTCTTCAAAGTGGAAATACTCTCCGCCGGTCAGTTGCGCGACTGTCTCGGGGACGTTGCGTTGCAGGCCGTTGGCGGCGGCGATGCCGGCCATTGTGGCGAGAGCCAATGGCGGAGCGAGCTGCGTGAGGCAGTCGTATGCCTGGACGAGCTTGTTCTTGGGAGCATCGGGATCGGGGTCCTTGCCCATACATCCCCCTGGAGGGTTGGGGTTGGCGTTCTCAAGCCCGCCGCCGCCCGCCTTGGTTGGGAGTTCTCGATAAGCGTAGTGCGCCGCCTCAGACTTCCCGGACGAGAAGCCCAGGGCGTAGATAGCCGTATTAGTATCGCCGATGGAACGCAGCGCATCTTCGATCTTCGTCTGGCTGCCGTGGTCGACGGTCTCGGAGATGAGCAGAATCGCGTGGCGCCAGGGCGGAGGCTGGCTGCGCAACAAGTCCACTGAAAACTTGAGGCCGTCGAGGATGGCCGCGCCCTTGTCTCCCGGCTCCAGGTCGTGGAGCGCGGCGCCGGCTGCATCCACATCGGAGGTGAAGTCCTGAAGCAGGCGCGGAGAGCCGTCGAACCCGACGACCGCGACGCGGTGAGGGACGCCGCCGACCACGGCTCCAATCACCGCGGTGAGGTTCCGATAGGCATCGAGCTTGCGCGCGCCGGCGCGGCCCGTTTCCACCGCAATCACCAGCGCCAACGGTTCGCTGCCCGTGTCTTCGTCGAGTGTAAGCTGCTGCCCGATGCCGTCGTCGGTTACGCAGAAATCGCCGGCCTTGAGCGTAAAGATGAGTTCGCCCTGGCCGTTCCTCACCAGGGCGGGAACAAGCACAACGGTGGCTTGCGTGCGCAGAGCCGGCGATTGCGGCGCGGGAGCCGGCAGGGCCTGCCCGAGAGCAAGCGACGACGAGAACAACGCAATTGCGGCACAGCACTTCATCGGCAGGCTCCGTGGGACCCAGTGTAGCTTTCCGGACAACGGCACAAGAAGCCCGGCCGGCGGCATCGGGCTCCCGTAGCCGAAATCTGCCCGATTGGGCCCAACTTTAGTAGACTCAACGGCAGAATGTTTGTCTCAATCAACACACTTCGCCGCGTGGGCTTCGCAGGAAGCCTTCCCTTTGCGACGGCGCTCTTAGCCGCCGTTGGCGCTTCGCAGCCGGCTTTGGCCCAGGGCACGCATCTGTGGACCCAGTCGCGGCTGGAGGAGTTCGAGAAGGGCACGCCGCAGGGAGTGGCGCTGACCAGCGACGGCCACTTGCGGGAAGGGCCGGGCGTGACGGAGATTCTCACCACGCCCTCGAGCTTTGTATGGTCCGTGGCCGTGGATAAAAGCGGTACGACCTATGCGGGAACCGCTTCACCGGCCACGGTGCTGCGCGTGGGCGCGGACGGCAAGCCGTTTACGCTCTTCGAGACCCGGGACCTGAGCGTGCAAGAGGTGCGGCTTGGGCCGGACGGCGCGCTCTATGCGGCCACGCTGCCCAGCGGCAAGGTCTACCGGCTGAAAGCCGACGCGACCACGAAACAGGACGAGAGCAGCGCCACGGTGGTCTTCGACGCCGGCAAGCTGGGCGAGGAGAAGACCGGCGACGCAAAAGCGGCCGGCAAGCCGGATGCGAAGACGCACTTCATCTGGGAGTTGACCTTCGACACTGCCGGGCGGCTCTACATCGCCACCGGCGGGCCGGGCGCGGTGTATCGCGTGGACCCGGCCAAGAGCGGCGATAAGCCGGAGCTGTTCTTCAAGAGCGACGAGCAGCACATCCGCTGCCTGGCTTGGGATGCGAAGGGCAACCTGATTGCCGGCACGGACGGATCGGGATTGGTCTATCGCATCAACGCGCAGGGCAAGGGCTACGTGCTCTTCGAGGCGCCGCGGCGCGAGATCACGGCAGTGGCCGTGGGCAAGAACGGGACGATCTACGCGGCCAGCGTGGGCGACAAGAGCCGGAACCCTCTGCCTCCGTTGCCCGTGCAAGGGATCGGGATGGCGGGCATCACCATCCTGCAGCCCGGATCGCTGCAAGCGGCCAACACCAGCGCCTCGGTTCCCGAGGGAAGCGAAATCTACGCGCTGACTCCTGGAGCGGACGGCCTGAGCCAGGCTCCGCGCAAGCTGTGGTCGGGCAAGGACGAGATTGTGTATGCGTTGGCGGCGCGGGAGGATGGATTGCTGGCGCTCACCGGCAACCGCGGGCGGGTTTTCAGGATCGCCGAAGACGGCAGCTATGCCGACGTGGCGCACCTGGAGGCGCAGCAGGGACTGAGCCTGGCGGTTGCGGAGAACGGCCTGGAGATCGGCAGCGGCAACACCGGGAAGCTCTTTCGCCTGGGCGCTGCGAGCAGCCAACACGAGTTTTCCAGTGACGTGCTGGATGCCGGCGCGCTGGCGCGCTTTGGGCGCGTGGAGGTCGAGCCGGGTTCGGCCGGCTACGAACTGCTGACGCGCACCGGCAATGTGGAGCAGCCGGTGAGGGGCTGGAGCGAGTGGCAGCCGCTGAAGGACGGCGCGGTGGCTTCGCCCGCGGGACGCTTCTTGCAGTGGAAGGTTGTGTTGAAGACAGGCGGAAACCTGGGCAGCGTGGGCGTGAACTATCTGCCCGTGAATGCGGCGCCGGTGGTGGACGAACTGGTCGTCGTGCCGGGAGCGCGCGTGAATGCGCAGAACCTGATCGGCAACCAGCCGCCGATGGTGAACATCGCGTTTCCCTCGGCAAGCCAGAACACGATCAACTTCGACCCCGGCGCCGGCGCGCCTTTGCAGGCGGTGAAGGAGCGGACTGCGATCACCGTGCGCTGGGCGGCCCACGACGACAACGGCGACGAGCTGACCTATGCGCTCTATCTGCGCGGAGATGGCGAGAGCGTGTGGCGGCTGCTCAAGGACCAGATCGCCGAGAAGGCGTACAGCTTCGACGCGACGCTGATTCCCGACGGCGGCTACCAGATCAAGGTGGTGGCCTCCGATGCGCCCTCGCACACGCCGGCCGACGCGCTGACCGGCGCAAAGGTGAGCGAGCGTTTCGAGGTGGACACCACGCCGCCGGCGATCTCCGGACTCAAAGCGACCGGAGAAGCCGCGAATTGCGAGGGCGGGCATTGCCCCAGGAAGTTCCTGGTGACGTTCGACGCGGAAGATGCTTTTTCGCCCATCGCCCACGCGGAGTATTCGCTGGACGCGGGCCCCTGGCAGTACATCGAACCGGCGGGCAAGATCTCCGACTCGAAGCGCGAGCACTATGAGGTTCACATTGCGCTGGACGTGGTTGCCGGCAAGATCGGCGAACATCTGATCGCCGTCCGCGTCTACGACCGGCACGAGAACGTGGGCGTTGCCAAGACGGTGATTGCCGCCGAAGAGAAAGAGAAGTAGACGCCTTGCGATTCGAACTTTTTCTGGCGGCGCGGTATCTGAAGGCCAAACGGCGGCAAGCCGTGGTGGGCGTGGTGACCACCATCTCCATCGCCGGAGTGGCCGCGGGAGTGGCGGCGCTGATCATCGCCCTGGCCATTACCAACGGCATGAGGCGCGACTTGCAGGAGCGGCTGCTGGGAGCTTCGGCGCATGTGGACCTGATGCGCGTGGAGGCGGACGGCATCCGCGACTGGCAGCCGCTGCTGGCGCGGCTGCGCACGGTGCGGCACGTGACCGCGGCCGCGCCGGGAATCTACGGACAGGTGCTGGTTTCGCGCGGGCCGCGCGCCGGGTTTGCGCTCATCAAGGGCATTGTCCCCGCGCAGGAGCGCACGGTGAGCAATATTCTCGACTCGGTGGTTTCCGGCTCGGCCAGGGAGCTCGATCCGGAGGCGGTAAGCGCCGGCTCCGAGCAGGATGTAAATCCGTTGAATGCGGCCTATCCGGCGCTGGTGCTGGGCAAGGATCTGGCCGAGCAAATCGGCGCGCAGGTGGGCGACAGCGTGCTGGTGACCAGCCCCCAGGGCGAACTGACGCCGCTGGGCCTCGCGCCCAAATACCAGCGATTCCGGGTGGTGGGCATCTTCCACTCGGGCTTCTACCAGTACGACGCGGCCATGGCCTTCATGCGGCTGAGCGACGCGCAGCGGCTCTTCAGCGAGCCGGATTTGCTCTCGGTGATCAGCTTCAAAGTGGACAATCTGGACCGCGCGCCGCAGATCGGGCACGCAATCGAGCAGGCGGCCGGCAAGGGCTACATGACCACCAACTGGATGGAGACCAACCGCGAGCTCTTCCGCGCGCTCAAGCTCGAGCAGGTGGTGACATTCATCGTGATCGCGCTGATCGTGATCGTGGCCGCGCTCAATATTCTCATCGCGCTGACCATGATGGTGATGGAAAAGACGCGGGACATCGCCGTGATGATGAGCTTTGGCGTAGAGCCGGGACAGGTGCGGCGCATCTTCCTGATGCAAGGGCTGCTGATCAGCGTCATCGGCACCGCGATCGGCCTGCTGCTGGGCTACTTTGCCGCGTGGGCCGGCGGACACTATCACTTCATCCATCTCTCCGCCGAGGTCTACTCCATCGATACCCTGCCCTTTGCGCCACGGCCGCTGGATGGGCTGATTGTGGCCGGGGTTTCGATTGGAATCTCGCTGCTGGCTACGCTGTATCCCTCGTCGGCCGCTTCGCGGATATTGCCGGCGGAGGCGCTGCGGTACGAGTAAGGCGAACTTGGCCGCTTTCTTGACAATGTGACACATTTTGTGTCACATTTAGATCATGCAAAGCATCACCCTTCGACAGCTTCGCGACACCCGCCAAGTCAAAGCCTGGCTCAAGGCAGGAGTCCATATCGAAGTGCGCGAGCGGAACCTCGTGCTCGGCGACTTGGTGCCGCGAACCCCGCCCAGACCGCAACCCGTCGAATGGCCGGATTTTGCCGCTCGGCGCCGCGCGATCTTCGGTGACCGCGTCTTCCCGATCGTAGAGGATCTGATCAAGGATAGGGAGGACCGATTTTGACGGTCTATTCGGATTCGAGCTTCCTCGTCTCCAGCTATGTCGATGACGCTCACTCCGTGGAGGCCGACCGCCGCATGGGTTCACGGCCAGACGTGTGGCTGACTCCGTTCCACCGGGCCGAATTTGCTCATGCGCTTTACCAGCAGGTCTTTCGATCGCGCTTTTCGGAGGGTGAAGCCCAGCGCGCCTGGAATCACTTCGAGCAAGACTGCGCCAACGGCATCTGGACTCCAATCGACTTGCCCGAACGAACCTGGGATACCAGCGTTGACCTCGCCAGAAGGTACGGACCTACCCTTGGCGTCCGCACCGTGGACTCGCTGCACATTGCCTGTGCCTTGGAGTTGAAGGCGCAGCGCTTCTGGACTTTCGACGAGCGGCAGGCCCGGCTGGCCGAAGCCGTTGGACTCGATACGAGCGCCTGATTCCCCGCTACAGAAAGCTTATTGCGGAGTGATGATGCCGCCCAGCGCATGACGGCGGGGCAGGACGATGCCGCGCCGATCGACCACCTGCGGTGGGGCCAAAGTTTGAAGATTCCCGGCGGGGAGAGTCGCCCGCTCGATCAACGCTCCTCCGCAGGCGGGGCACCAGTCGGCTGGATTCCCTTCTTCGAGCACGGCGTGGCAGTGGCTGCACATGCGTTCCATACCCAAGAGATTAACGGATCGGGTTGCCGCACATCCATCGCCAGCTTTGCCAGTGGGAGTTGGCCCCAGCGCAGGTGGCCGATAGACTGGATAGATGCACCCTCCGGTACGTCTGGTGGCGATCGACGTGGATGGAACGCTGCTGCCGACCTTTGCGCAGGCGATCGGCCCGCGCACGGCGCGGGCGATGAAGGCCGCGCAGCAGGCGGGAATCACCGTGGCCGTGGCCACCGGACGGCGCACGGCGTATACGGCGCCGCTGCTGGATGGGCTGGGCCTGCGAGCGGATATGCCCCTGATTACGTCCAATGGTGCAGTGATCCGAACCCTGGGCGGGGAACCGATCGACCGCTGCCAACTGGAGTCGCGGGTGGCGCGCGGGCTGTGCGGGCTGCTCAAGCCCTTTGGAGCCATGGTTTTCACCTTCGACCGGCCGGGGCACGGCGAGCTGGTGATCGAGGATATGGAGCAGGTGCACGGAAGAATCGCGCTGTGGGTTGAAGCGAACCGCAACGCGATCGAGATCGTCAAGCCGCTGGAGGATGCGCTCAAGGACGGCGAAGACCCGATTCAGGGCATGGTGGCCGGCGGGCTGAGCAAGATGAGACAGGCCGAAGAGGCGCTCAAGAACAGCGAGTGGAGCCGGAGTTGCGAGTGCATCAAGACCGAGTATCCGGGGCGCGATCTGTCGATTCTGGACCTGCTGCCGCCCGGAGTCTCGAAGGGATGGGCGCTGGAGCGGCTGGCCGGGCGACTGGGCGTGGACCGCAAGGAAACCATGGCCATTGGCGACAATTGGAACGACGTGGATATGCTGGAGTGGGCAGGTCAGGGCGTGATGATGGGCAATGCGGCGCTGGAACTGCGCACCATGGCCAAGATGCGCGGCTGGAAACAGGCTCCGCCCAACGACCAGGACGGCGTGGCCGTGGTGCTGGAGGCCGCGGTGGCGAAGCGCTTGGCTGCTGGCGTGGCGCCGGGACGTTTGGATTGAGAATGCGCGGGAGATTTTTCATTTCGGTCGTAGTTCTGGCAGCGCTGGCTCCGGCAGCGCGCGCAGGCGAGCGCGTGACCTTGAGCAACGGCTTTGAGATGCGCTGCGATCACCACGCCGAGGCCGGGGACCGCACGCGGCTGTACTTGAGCGCGAGCGAGGACAACTACATCGAGTTCCGGCCGGAGGAGATCGCCGGAGTGGAGACGGTTCCCGATCCAGTCGAGTTGCCAGCGCACGCTGCCCTGCCCGCGAGCGGGCATCAATCCAGTCCCGACGCCAAGCTCTCACCCGAAGACTTGCATGAGATGCTGACCAAGGCAGGCCAGGACCACAATCTGGACGTGGACCTGCTGGCCAGCCTGGTGAAGGCCGAGATCGGCGGCAATGCCCGCGCCGTGAGCCGTGCGGGCGCGCGCGGGCTGATGCAGCTGATGCCGGGGACCGCGGCCGGGCTGGGCGTGGAAGACAGCTTCAAGCCGGACCAGAATCTACGCGGCGGCTCGGCCTACCTGGACGCACTGCTGACCAAATATCACGACAATCTGGCCCTGGCGCTGGCAGCCTACAACGCCGGACCGCTGGCGGTGGACCGGTACCATGGCATTCCCCCCTACCGGGAGACGCAGGCCTACGTGGCGCGGGTGATTCACGAGTTCAACCGGCGTGTGCTGGCGCGGGAGGCGCAGGCCAGGCGCGTGGTAGCGTCCGCAGCAACTCTTCATGAAAACACGCCCCGCTAGTGTTTTCTCCGCGTTCACGGGTGAGAACATAGATAAAAGAGATTCCAGTCAACGCGGAATGGAGAACGCTTGAAGAAGAACCAAGTAATCCTGGGTTTGGTGGTGGTGCTGGCGCTGGCGGCGCTGTTGGTGTGGGGACGCGACAGGATGCACTTCGACTTTGGCGTCTTCAGAGCCCAACTGGCGCTGGCTAATTGGGGAAAGATCGGCATCGGCTTCGGCTGCATCTATGTGGCCTATATCTTTCGCTCGGTGCGCTGGGCGCTGCTGCTCAAGCACAACAAAAAGGTGCCGCTGTTCTCACTGATCGGAACCCAGGTGATCGGCTTTACGGCGGTAGCGCTGATCGGCCGGGTCGCGGACCCGGTGCGGCCTTATCTGGTGGCAAAGAAGACCGGCCTGCCGCTGAGCACGCAGATCGCCGTCTACATCGTGGACCGGCTCTTCGACGCGGGCTCGATGGCGCTGATCTTCTCTTCCGCGATTCTGCTGACCGCGTGGTTCGGGCAGCCGGGCGCGCTGCCGCATCCTGAAATCGTCAAGAAGGCTGGCTACTGGGGGCTCACCCTCACCGTGATGGGCGCGCTGTTTCTGGTGGCCGTGCGGCTGACCGGCAACCTGGTGGCCTCGTTCTTCGAGGCGGCCTTCGGCACGGTCTCAAAGAAGCTGGGTCATGCCGTGGGCAGCAAGATTCGCACCTTCCGCACCGGCCTTGACATGATGCACTCCTTCTCCGACTTTGCCGCCGCCGCCTCGCTCTCGATTGGCATGTGGCTGCTGATTGCCATGGCCTATCTCGAGACCACGCAGGCCTTTGGGGCCAGCCCGGAACTGGCGTCGATGACCCCGGCCAAGTGCGTGCTTCTGATGATCGTCAGCGGAGGAGCGAGCGTGGTTCAACTTCCGATTCTGGGGTGGTTTACCCAGATCGGCTTTGTGGCCGCGGCGCTATCGAAGTTCTTCGGCGCGGCCTGGGAGCCGGCCACGGCCTGCGCCGCCACGCTGCTGCTGGTGACCTTCCTGTGCATCGTGCCCGTGGGCCTGATCTGGGCACAGTTCGAGCATGTGAGCCTGCGCAAGGTGGCCGTGGAGAGCGAGCACGCCACAGAGGATCTGCCGGCGGACGGAGCGCCAGAGCTGGTGGACTAGAGCAGCTTTCACTGTTCCTGCGATGCGAATGGCGATCAGGTGAGCCGGGCAAAGCGGCGCGAGGACTCGGGAAAATCCACTCCTGTAACGAACCAGGCCACGGCGGCGCATCCAATGGCGAGAAGAACTGAGCCGGGGCGCAAGGCCGAGATGGGCGGCAGGGACGGACCATTCACGGTTGTGATAGCCGCTCCGGCCACGACGGTCAAGACGGCGATCCACTGGTAGAGGCGCAATCCGCACAGGGTCACGGTCTGCGGTTCGCCGCGATAGGCCTCCTCGACAAAGCGCCCGGCCCCCGACAACAAGAGATAGACGCCGCAGAGGAAGGTGGCGGAAAGATGCAATTGGAGCAGGCGCAAAAGCGCCACGCCCACCACCGCGTTCCACACGATCGAATAAACCTGGGTGGCATGAATCGGGAGTCCCGAAAACTCTGTCAGGCGGCAGACGCGGGTGCGCGGATGGGTGTAGCAAATGCCCGGCACGGTTTGCGTTGCGTGCCCATGGCAGCAGCCCTGCACCAGGCAGCGCAATCTGCCCATGCCCTGAATCCAGGGCGCCGCGACGCAGATGGCCGCGAACGCAACCCATACATTGACGTGCAGAAACAGGGCGGACGCAGCTCCAATGGCTGCTCCCAGCATTCCGCCGTAAAAACCCATGGGGCGCAGCAGAGCCGGCGAACCCTCCACCCACTGAGCCCAGAACGCCGCGCCCACCGTGGCGCAGAGAAAGATGCTCGCGGTTAACAACTCGCGTCCAGGACCAAGTTGGGCGTCGATGAGGCCCATGCCGAGCAGAACCGCCGCGGCCGCGAAGCCGCCGTGGTTGATGATTCGCACCGGCCCGATGCGCCATTCCTTCCACGAGTTGGCGATCCACTCCGCAACGCGGAGAATGGCCCTCCAGAGATCGCCCATGCGAACGACGAGCGCGTAGGCGGCAAAACCGGCCAGCACATCGGCAATCGAGTGCATCCCCGTGGTCACGCAACTGATGGCGACCAGAAGCGCCCAGGTCCACCAGATCAGCCGCTTCCAGCGACCTCCCTCGCCCAGTGCGGAGGCCGCGATTAGCGCCCAGACAACATGAAAGGAGGGGAACGCGGCGATGCCCGACCAGGGCGTTCTCTCCCATAACAACAGCGGGGCGAAGGAAGTTGCAGGGATGAAAGAGCGCGGCGGAACAAAGAAAGGCAAAAGCAGGTAGAGGGGAAAGAGGAGCGCCATCGCGGTGAGCCCGCGCAGCGCAAAACGCCGCAGCGCGCGGCCGGAGACAGCCAGCAACGGCGCCAGCAGCACAACGAGATAGGTGCTGGCGTAGACGAGTTCTGTCTGCTCGATGACCGGCAGATGGCTCTCGAAGGGCAAATAGGTGGAGACGGCGTCAACCGGCTTGCCGAGAAGCCCCATCGCCTCGAAGAGCACCAGCCAGGGCAGCAAGAGGACCGGGTAAATCCGCAGCCGTTCCAGCAGGGACGGGGCGCCGGGCCGATCGGATGGCAGCCAGGGGGAAGAGCTGCGCGCTCCAAAGCGATTGCGCAGGTCGGGCATCTCATAGCCCAGCACCAGAGCCGCGCAGGCCAATGCCACGCTGGGGGCGACGAGCCACAAACCGGCGGCGGAGCCGGAGAAGATGGCCGCGCCGGCGCAGGCCATCGTGAACCCGCCATAGATGGGGTGCGGAACGAGGCTGTAGATGCCCTCCTCGACAAAACGCGGCGGAGGAAACGCGTTCATCGGCAAGCCGCCGCCACGGCGCCAAAGCGCACCCATGCCAACGGTCAGAACAGCCACGCCGCAACCCATGAGCCCGGCGCCCCAAAGAGTGGAATCGAGCGCCGGCAGATGCACCGCGTTCCTTGCGCCATGGGCCCACAGCACCAGCGCCAGCGGAAGCACGGCGACGAAGAGCGCTCCGTACAAAATCCTGGGCAGTTGGTCGCGAACTAGAGATTCCAGTGGACCACCTCGTGAATGACCCATCCCGTGCTGCCGCGCTCCTGCGCATGCAGGATTCCACGGCTCCTCCACTTGCGCTCCTCGATGTTGAAGAGCGAGGACGGAAACAGTTTGCCGAGCGCGCGCGCTCCAGGCAGAATGGTTTCCTCCACTCGACCGGAGCGCAGAGACAAGCGCTCGTCCATGCGCAGCGTGGCGCCGGGGATTGCGACCTCGGAGTCGGTGACCGACTGTGTTTCACAAAAGAAGCCGTTGTGGAGGGCGAAGCTGGCTGAATACTCGCCTTGCCAATCGACCCAGGCAAGCGAGTCGTCCGGTGAAACAAACCGCCCCCAGCGAAGCTGGCGCATGGGCAACTGCCAGGGAGGCAGCGTCAGGGTAAGGCACTCGGCGTACCCCAGTCCGGTGAACTCCCGCTCCCCAACGCGCAAATGGACGATCGATCGGGGCTGCAGGCAGTTCCATAGCACTGAGCCCGAGGCATTCTCGTAGACGGTGCGCTGGACGGGCGCGGCGTCTGCCTGCCAGCGCCCGGAGAGCTTCAATCGGGGCGCTTCGACATGAATTTCGCCGCTCGTAGAGGAAAGACGGTAGCGAGCCATCGAGGAGTGCGACTCTGCCCGGCTGGCATCGACCGAGAGAACGCTGCTATAGGTGGCGTGGATGCCGCGCCAGCGCAGATCGGCGCAATAGAGGATCGCGGCATCTCCCGCGCCGGTCACGCAGTCCATGTACCACTTGACCAATGAGAACTGAGCTGATTTCACCCTCGGTCCGGCTCTTTCTGAGAGCGGTGTCTCGAAATTGGACAGATTTGGAATGCCCAATTCTATTCCCTGCGCGCCAGGAGATGGATGAATGTTCCGGACGCGCCTTCGCTCAAGCCGCGGGAGGCGTCTCGGGAATCTCGACCGGGATTGCGGGCGTGGAATAACGGATGGTGTCCGGCCCGACGGCGCCGCCGGTCATCACCATGCTCATGGCCTGCTCCATGGTGAGGTCGGTCTCGGTGACCCGGTCGATGGGCAGGATCTGCAGAAAAGCCGAGGTCGGGTTGATGGCATTGGGCAGCAAAACCGCGGCCAGCAGCGTGCCGGTGGTGGAATCGGTCATGGTGCGGGTGAGAAATCCGATGCTCTTCTGGCCGGCGATGGGAAAATCCACCAGCACCACGCGCTGGCTGGACTCCTTCTTGGCCAACATGCTGTCAAGAAGCTGGCGCACGGAGCCATAGACTTTGGCAACGACCGGCAGGCGCTCCAGCACGGCCTCGAAGAGATTGAAGGCCTGGCGGCCGATGACCAGCGAGGTGACGCGGCCCACCACGTAGAGCACGATCAGGGTGAGGATAATGGCCAATACCGACTGGAGCCAGGGCTGGCTGAGCCACGCCTCGGGAAAAATGGCGGCAAAGAGCTGGACCACGGGCAGACCGGCCTTGGCCAGGGCGCCGAGCAGGAAGCTGAAGATGAGGTAGGTAACAAACAGGGGGCCGATGGTGACGATGCCGGCCAGGATGTTGCGTTGCAGGCTGCGCAGCGTACGGGCAAGGACTGGTTTCACACGCCTCTCCTGGATACGAGAATACGCGAACGGGGCCTTCGCGGTTGTTCATAACGGACCATAGCGGTCTCTTCATGGAGACAACCAGCTTGCGGCCGGCGAGCAAAAGATGGGAGCAAGAAAGGGATTGCGACGCCGGAAAATCGGCCACGCCCCATGGAAAAGCTGCAAGGCAGTGAAATCCCGTACTCACTTGCCGGTAAATCCCTTATTATGGGCAAATCCCTTATTATGTGAAGAGAGAAGGACGTATATGAGCGACGCAGAGAGCTTGGGCTTGTACGATTCGGAACTCGAGGTGGTGATTGCCGAAGAACGGCATGGGAGCGGATCCGGAGCCGCGCAGCCGATGGGCGCTGGGAACCGGACGCCGGTGGACGACGATGCGCGATTCGCGCCTCCCCCTCCGCCGGCGCACGCGCTGGCCAACTCGGCGCCTGCCGCGCCGGCTGAGCCGCCCTCCGGCCTGCAACGCGCCGTGGGCGCCCTGCGCTGGGCGCTGCCGCTGGCGCAGCGGATCTTGCCTCTCCTCGACGGCAATATCGCCACCACGGTCTCGAATATCTTGAATCCGCGTCCCCCTGCGCCTCCGCCTGCCGCGCCGGTCGATCTGGCGCCCATCGAGAATGGCCTGGCCGAGCTGAAGACGCAGCAGCGCGATCTGCGCGACCAGTTTGTCGAGCAGAATACTTCGCTCAAGCGGGTCGAGGACCAGTTGGAGATGGTCCGGGAAGCCACGGACCGCAATACGCTGGAGCAGCAGGAACTGCTGGAAGACCTGAAGACGGTGGGCAACAAGGTGAACCTGGTGGCGATCCTCGCCTTGGGCTTGCTGGTGGTCTCGATCGCACTGAACGTTGTGATGTTCCTGCATATCCAGCGCGTTCTGCCCTAACGCGGAAGCAAAGCCAAGACGCCGGAACGAAGAGTTTGCCGCGCGACCTTTTCTCAAAGGAAATGCCGCGCGGCAAAGCTTTATTTAGAGATAAGTCAACACCAATCCCGCCATAACCCCTCTGTTTCATCGTTCTTTCTTCCGGATTGAACCCGGTCGGACCGAAGATACGGGTTTCGCATAAGACGGTTGGGAAAACGACCTCCGTTTGGATTTATCGCACGATCCAAAAAGGCTTGTCTGTTCTGAATTGAGACATATTTCGTACGGTCAACCACGCTGTTGCTTATACAAATACAGATTGAGTGGATTCTGCTACCTTTCTCGAAGTTCACGATGTGGGGTGTTGCCAGTCGTATTTTCAGGGGGCTAGTATTTGCCGTAGTTGAACCGGATTTATCTATCAAAAGTCCGGCCTGATGCCCGCTATGCAGTTGTTCCCAAGTTCACAGAGCTTCACCAACGAGCGGCGCTTACCGGCGCACGCAGACGGAGTGTCTCGTCATGGCATGGTATGCCTACTGCATCGGTGAAAAACAAGCTTTTCCTGAAATAGCCCGTCATCGCAAACCGGTTCCGATGGAATCCGTTCTCGGAGTCAGCGGTAACCAGGTCTTTCTTTATCCCGCCAGCGACCTTGCGGTAGTGGTCAGCGAGCACAATCCGGCGGAAACATTGAATCAAAAATCCGGCGTGGACCATGCCCGTGTGATCGCCGACTGTTTCCAGCACTCCACGGTGCTGCCCTTCCGGTTTGGAACGGTCTTCAACGACGATGAGAGCCTGCGCAAGTCCATCCGCTCGAATCAGCGGCAGTTTTTGAGCAACATCGACAAGCTGCGCGGCAAGACCGAGATGCACCTGAGAATTCTCGTGGAGGACTGCTGCGGCCGGACGCTGGACCGGCATCTGCCGGCCGAGGGCTCTGGCCGGCAGTATCTGACCAACCTGCGGGAGAACGCATCGCGCGCGCGGGAACGGCAAACCAGGGCGCGGGCGGTGAGCTTCCAGATGCACCGGCTCTTCCTGCCTCTGGACGAAGAGGTGAGCTGCCGGCTGAGCGAAAGCGGCAAGATGGTGCTGGACATTGCCCACCTGATCGACCGCAAGTATGTGGAGCGCTACCAGAACAAGTTCGCCAGCACGAGCGCGACGATGCGGGAGTGCCAGATGCAGCTCTCCGGCCCCTGGCCGCCCTACCATTTCGTTCACCGGCTGACCCGCGGTGCGCATCCGCAGACGGCGGCTGCGCCGGCAGCGGTAGCCGTGCCCGTGCCTGTCCCGATGATTCTGGTCTCTGAAGCGGTTCCCGCGCTGGCTTGAGAACCGGCTGAACGCATACACACAAAAAAGCCCCGGCATGGCCGGGGCTTTTTTGCGCGACAAGCCGGAGGTTGCCGTTAGGAGATGCTTGGGCTCTTGCGGCGGCTGAGCACGAACGCCTTCTTGCGGCGATCTTTCGAGGCGTGGTCGATCTCTTTCCAGAAGCCAACGAAGTAGTCGATGGCCGAGATGCTGGAGACCAGCACCGTGAAGTAGATGGCGGCGATGGCGATCCATTTGACCGGCACGACGAGCACGCCAAACTGCCACTGGTACCAGCCATGGGCGAGGATGGCGGAGACGACGCAAACGATCTGGATGACGGTCTTGAGCTTGCCCAGATCGCTGGCTTCGATGGTGAATCCCTCGGAGGAGGCGATGGAGCGCAGGCCGGAGACCATGAACTCGCGGCCGATAATGACCACGACGAGCCAGACCTTGACCACCTGGGGGTTGTAGGCCACCAGGGCGATGAGCGCGCCGGTGACCATGATTTTGTCAGCGATGGGATCGAGCAACATCCCCATGGTGGTGATCTGGCTTCGTTTGCGGGCCAGGTAGCCATCGAGGCCGTCGGTGATCGAGGCCAGGATGAACAAGACCGAAGCCAGAATCTCCGGCGCGTGGTGGGCTTGCCACGGGAAGTGCGTGGAGAGAATCCAGAGCAGCAGCGGGATCATGGCGATCCTGCTCATCGTGATGGAGTTGGGCAGATTCATACGATTTCCCAGCGTATTCGAGTATTTTCGCCAAACTCGACTTGCGGTAGATCATTTTGCTGGAAAAATACCGAAGCCATGCCATGCCCCCATGCCTGCCGAGACGAATCCGACTATCACTACTATAACCGTCTTCACGGGGCACTCCCCAAATGGCCCCGGAGGGACGACTCACACGGTAAACCGTGCAAGTGCCGCAAATCTCTATACATCTATGAAAACGGCAAAGTTCGATACATGTCCGCAAAGACCAGGTCCCGGGAGCCGGCCGAAGAACCTTCCAAACAGGAGCGTAGTGAACGGTATCCGGTCAAAATAAAACTGCGCGAGATCGCGCAGCAAGAGGCCGCCCGAGAGGCGGAACGGGAAGCGAGCAAGGCCGAAAAGACCATTACCATCATGGACGCCCTCTCCAGATGGACCGCCGGCATGTTGAAGTCGCGTACGAAGCCAGAATCATCAAGGCAAAGATTACGGAATACTCTACTGAGACTTTGCTCCCATTGTCATGGAATAGAGCCAAGAGACTGGGTTTCATTTTTCCCCTCCTTCAATCCGGTTCGCCTCTGAAAGTTAACGCATTCAGAGACGAGGGGAAGATTACAAAAGCGCAAAATGAAGAATTCTCCTCGTATGTCGCCTGCTCGCCACTGGCCGAATACAACGCCGGCGAACTGGCTTTCATGGACCATAAAGCCGCCCGGGCCGCGTCGTTTATTCATGCTCACCCCGGCTGGTACGCGTGGATGAGCGCACGGCGCACGCTATAAGTGGACAAGATGATTTTGCTGCTGGACTCCTTGGGACTGCCGCTGCCGTGCTACCTCGTGGTCGACGCCTACTATGCCAACGGCAAGATTGTTCGGGGGGCTGCGGGCCAAAGGAAATCACCTTGTCACGCGGGCCGAGGGCAAGGTGCTTCGGGAACCCGCCACCGTGTCCGACGAAGTGGCACACCCGGTCCCTTTCTGCCTTGCATCGTGACGCACCGATCTGGCTTATACTTGCCCGTACACATATGTAACAACATCGTGCGATGATCCGGCGTTTGATCGCCGTTCTATTGCATGTTTTCCGAACGAGAAGGAGACACACGCATGAAGCAATTCGGCATTCTTATCTTTCTGATGGTTGCCTGTGGAGTTGCAATGGCGCAGTCTGAATCGTCGGTCTCGTGCGCAAATCTCGCCAGTCTCAAAATCGATGGCGTCGAGATCACCAAGGCAGCACCCGTTCCCGCGGGCACAACCATTCCGCCGATGTATCCCGGCGCCCCGAGCCAGGGCCCATTGCCCGCGCATTGCCGCGTGGACGGCGTCATCAATCGGCGCAAAGGGGCCGGCGGCGAGGAGTTCGGAATCCGCTTTGCACTCGCTCTGCCTGAAAAGAACGCCTGGAATGGCGACTTCGTGATGCAGGGCGGAGGCGGCGGCAACGGCGTGGTCTCCTACCCGCTGGGGGCATCGTATTCCGGCGACAAGTCTGCCCTGGCCCGCGGATTTGTGGTGGCCAGCACGGATACGGGACACCAGGCGAAGACGGGTCCGTTTGACTTCTCATTTATGCGCGATCAGCAGGCGTATCTCGATTTCGCATATCAGGCTAATGCCGAGGTGGCGGCGGTGGCCAAGAAGATCGTCGCACAGTACTATGCCAGGCCCGCGGCCTATTCCTACTTTGTTGGCTGCTCGACCGGCGGACGCGAAGGCATGATCCTGTCGCAGCGCTATCCCAGCGTTTTCAACGGCATCGTCTCCGGCGATCCGGCGATGCGGACTGGCCTCTCTAATCTGGCCATCGGCAAATGGATTCCGGTGGCGTACAACCAGGCCGCGCCCAAAGACGCGTCGGGAAAGCCGCAACTTGACAGATTCCTCACCGCCGCCGAACGCAAGCTCTTCATGGACGCGCTGATGAATCGGTGCGACGCGAAGGATGGGGTGGCCGACGGGATGATCTCCGACCCCATGGGCTGCGATTTCGACCCCGCAGTGCTGGCCTGCAAGAGCGGCCAGAACGATACCTGCATTGCAGCGGAGAAGATCGCGGCCATCAAGAAGGCCTTTGCAGGACCCAAAAACTCGTATGGAGTTCAGGTGTACCCGGGGTTTCTCTATGACGCTGGTATCGCGGATACCAGCTCGGTCCCGGGGCTGCTCGCCCTTGGCTCCGGTGGCATCTTCGGTCGGTATCCGGACGCAACGGAGATCGATGTCGACAAGGAGGCGCTGCATGCCTCCGATCCGCTGGTCGAGCCGGCGTCGACCAATCTATCCACGTTCTCCACACGCGGCGGCAAGCTTCTCTTCTTCCATGGAGACAGCGACCCGTGGTTTTCGCCTCTGGATACTCTCGACTATTACAAGTCCCTAGCCCCAGCGAACGGCGGAGCTGACAAGGTGGCCGAATGGAGCCGGATATTCCTTGTCCCGGGCATGCGCCACTGCGGAGGCGGACCGGCGCTCGACCAGTTCGACATGCTCGGCGCGGTGGTGAACTGGGTGGAGAAGGGCTCTGCGCCGGAATCCGTTATCGCCACGGGACAGGCGTTTCCGGGACGAAGCCGTCCGCTGTGCGCATATCCCAAACACGCCCAGTACACAGGGCACGGAGACACGAACGACGCTAAGAACTTTAACTGCCAGTAAAGTTGGCCGATCGCGCCAGGCTGCCGGGCTTCGGTAAGCTTCCCGAGGCCTGGCGTGCCTGATCCTTATGCGCCACCGGTAGTGCGTCTGCTCAGTGATCGACGCCTCATTACTCGCTTGCACAGCCGTCTTCCCGCTCGCGCTCAGCCTCCGGGTGCAGCATGATCACTTGCATGCCGATCAGTTCCGCGCGGGAATAGCCCCTCAGAGATTCCATTGCCGGATTCGCATCCAAAATGATCCCTCGCCGGCATCGATCGCAACTTCGCCGTCCTGCACATAGGTCCAGCTCAATTCGTAAAGATTCGACGGCTCGATGGCGGTGAGAAAACTCTTGTCGGTCGTGCGACGGAACAACCTGACGCGAACCGCGCCAGTTCTGTACCAAAGGCAGATTTCATTCAGGCAGGATTTCGATCGCATTGACGCTCGGGTAGTTGCGAATGGGCTGGAATGTAAAGACGAGCTTGCCCTGAGCGTTAGGCCTGAGGCCGTGGAACTGCCGGAGTAACGCGCGGTTTGGCCCTCCCGCCTCCTTGTAGATATCGAAGTCTTTCAACAGGGTCGTGCCATTGAAGTACACATTGAAGATGCGGCTTCCTGCTCCACCTCCACCGGCGTTGGACGGTCCATGATACGACTCGCTGAAGTGGAGAACAGCCGTGTAACTTCCCTGGGGAACGGGGAAGGTGTAGGTAAAGTTTCCAAAGCGCTCGGCGGCATACAAGCCGGGATCGTCGGTGTCTGTGGGAGTCCTGCCGAGTGGATGAATGCGGCCACCGGAAAAGTAACGGTCCGGCGTCCACAGCACGCCCGAGGGCGACGAGTACGGCACGCTGCGGGCAGTGATGCGCAGCGGATTCATGCGGTGCGGCGTTGCAGGAAGCACTTCAATGGCGGAAACAATCGCGTCTGAAGTATGGGAGACGAAGCGAAGCCGCAGCAGACCGTCCGCGCCCGGTTCAATGTCACTGAAGATCTTTTCGTCGGCGATGCGCGGTCCGCCAGCGTCACCCAGAATGTCAAAGTGATCCAGTACCAATTGACCGTTTACAAATACATCGAAGATGCGTGAGGTTTCGCCGCCGCCAGCCATGGCGTCGATGCCATAAACCGGCTCAGTGAAGTAAAGGTGCAGCTCGTGTGCTCCCGGCCGCAGTGGAATCTCGTACTCGAAGGATTCGCCACCGCGGATGTGCTTCCACACATTGGCGTCCTCGACGTTGACCAGCGGCTCATAGACCGCGTCTTCGCTGTGGCCGCCACGATAGTAGCGGTCGCCGCTCCAGGTTCTGCCCAACTGGTCGATGTACTTCGGCACGGAGGAGCCGGCGAGTATGCGGACTGTCTCTTCGGTTGAGGCCGGAGTCTCAACCGCAACGGCAGCGGGAGCCTGAAGCGGCGTGTGCCGGCGCGCGACGAAAAATACGACAGCAAGCATGAATGCGAGCGCGCCGATCCCCCCAAGCAGAATCCAGCGGCGACGAGAGGCAACAGGCGCAGTCGGCAAAAGAACAGCAGCTTCTACTGGCTCCACAGCTTGAGGAGTAGCTGGTTGCGGTGTTGCGGTTAAGCGAAATTTGGGTGCGTATTGTCCCTTTGGCAGGCTGATTCGGAGTGCATGATCCCGGCCCTCGTCGCTGTAAAACGACTTCAAGCACTCGCGCAGACGAGCTGCCTGCACGCGAACAATCGGGTTTTCCGCTGGCTGAAAGTCGGCTGGACGGCCAAGCGCCTCGACCGCAATGGTGTATTCCTTGATCTGATCGGCCCGGCCCTGAAAGTGCTCCTCGCAGATGTAGCGCAAAAAGCTGGAGAGTGCTGGCGCTCGCTGCAGGTTAGCCGAAGCCAGCGCGGCCTCCAGTTCGGCTCGCATCTGCACAAGTGTAGGCGGGGTGGTGGACTGCTCCAATTTGGAAAGACTCCTGAGGCTGTGGACGAAAGCGGCAGCCAAACCAATCGCTGATTATACGAGAGCACGCGTTCTGCTGTTGAGTGCGCACACCACCGCGCAACACCCACCATTCGTATGGTCCCATCGAAAAACCTCGTAACAGAGGTGCCGAAGATTGAAGAGAGCCGGAAATCCGCCTGTAACGGTTAACCGGATTAACGCCCATATCATTTTTAATTTCTGACACTTGGAGAATATGTTACGCGTAGCCTCAAGGGCGCGCTTACCGGTAGACACTTCACGGCAGGCGTCGCGCGGACCATGATCCTTTACGAGAACCGGAGAAGGCAGAGCGTTATGGCTGGCACAACCGGCAAGCGCAGCGCAACCGGCCTCAAGGAGAGTTCGCCGTGATCGAGAAACTAGCCTGCGCCGTTGCGGCGCTCTGCACCCTGCTTCCGTTGCTGAACACACCAGTTGCCGCCGACGAAATGCCGCGCATCGTTCACAAGGATGGAAGGCACGCGCTTCTGGTCGATGGGCATCCCTACTTGATACTGGGCGCTCAGATGAACAACTCCAGCGCATGGCCACGTCTGCTGCCTCTTGTGTGGCCTGCCGTTGAGGCCATCCGCGCCAACACGTTGGAGGCGCCCATCTATTGGGAGCAGATGGAGCCAACGGAAGGAAACTTCAACTTCACCAATGTGGATACGCTGGTGCAAGAATCGCGCCAGCATGGAGTTCATCTGGTGCTGCTGTGGTTCGGCACCTGGAAGAATGCCGGCATGAGCTACGCGCCGGAGTGGATCAAGAAGGACCGGCAGCGATTTCCGCGCGTGAAGAATGCGCAGGGTCTCCAGACCGGAGCTCTCTCCGTTCACTCCAAACCAATACTGATGGCCGACAGCGCGGCGTTCGCGGCCCTAATGCGACATCTGAAGCAGATTGACGGGGTGAGGCACACGATTTTGATGGTGCAGGTGGAGAACGAACCAGGCATCTGGGGCTCGGAGCGCGACTACAGTGAAGCGGCGCAGAAGGACTTTGACGGCGCGGTACCGCCGGGACTTGCCGCTGCACTGAGCGCAAAGCCAGGAACCTGGCGACAGGCCTTCGGCGACGCGGCTGAAGCAAACTTTTCAGCCTATAGTGCGGCCAGCTACGTCGAGGCTGTCGCCGCTGCCGGAAAGGCCCAGTTTCCTCTACCGCTCTACGTCAATGCGGCGCTCTACACTCCGTCCACTGCGGCTCCGAAAGCGGGTCGGGACTACTCGAGCGGCGGACCGGTTCCAATTGAGTTCGCGGTCTGGAAGTTCGTCGCCAAATCCATCGACCTGCTCGCGCCCGACATCTACATGCGCGACAGCGACTGCCTCCGCACGCTCGACAACTATGCGCGGCCCGACAATCCTCTGGCCGTCGTCGAGATGAGCAACGATCCATACTACGCGAAGTATTTCTTCTCCGTTCTTGGGCATGGCGGCATCGGCTTTGCGCCCTTCGGCGTGGACTACACGGGCTACGAGAACTACCCTCTGGGCTCACGGGAAACCAGCGACAAATCGCTCGCAGCCTTCGCCACCAACTTCCGGCTCATCGCGCCTATCCTGCGCCAAGTTGCGCGGCTCAATTTTGAAGGACGCCTGAAAACCGCGGTTGAAGAGCAGAACGTCAAGTCGCAGACGCTGAACTTCGGCGGTTGGCAGGCGACCGTCTCCTTTGGCCTGCGGCAGTTTGGCGCTACCAGCAATCCGCCGGGAAATCCTGAAGCCGATGGCCGTGCACTGGTGGCTCAACTCGGTCCAGAGGAGTTTCTGGTAACAGGCATAGGCGCTCGCGTCGAGTTCTCCCGCACCGGCGCGGGCGGCAAGCAATTCGAATACCTGCGCGTCGAGGAGATCGACAACAGCAAGCCGGACGGCCCACCGCTGCGCCTGTGGAACGGCGACCAGACCGACTACGGCCTCAACTTCACGCAGGTGCCACGGGTATTGCGCATCAAGCTGCTGGCTTACTGAAGCATTCAAAACTGCCAATCAAGCGCTGCAACACGGATGTGCCCCGATGCGTTTCGGGCATTTCTAGAGGAAGCCTCTTGCCCGTTGCTGCGCACGAGCCACGATTGATGGCTGCACGAAGATAACAGAAAGAAGGCAAGGCTCGAATGGGAATCGCACCTGGTGGTTATCGTAACTCTGCATCTCCATTTTGCGTGGTGCTGCTTGCTTGCTTGGCTGTCGCGGCGCTCCAGGCACAAGAAGCAACGCCATTGCGAATCCCACGCGCCAATCGCCCACCCATGCTCTCCGATTTTATCGAAGGTGCACCAAAAGAGCCGGCGGCAGTGGTCACCACCTTCACGCAATTCTACCCGCACGATGGCGCTCCGGTGAGCCAACCCACCGCCGCCTACCTTTCCTATGACAGCAACAATCTATATGTCGGATGGGTCTGCAAGGACGATCCCAAGCTGATCCGAGCGCGCATAGCGCCGCGCAAGACCATCGATACCGACGATCGCGTCACCATCAACATCGATACCTTTCATGATCGCAAGCACGACTACTGGTTCGATGTGAATCCCTACGGCATTCAATACGACGGACGAACAACCGATGGCATCGGTGACGATACCAGTTGGGAAGGACTGTGGTATACCGAAGGAAAAATCACCAATTGGGGCTATGCCGTTCTCGAAACCATTCCCTTTCGCACCCTACGTTTCCCCCGCGGGCCGCATCAGATTTGGAATATCCTCCTGGGGCGTTTCGTTCAACGTGCAAGCGAGTTTTCTGTCTGGCCCGCTGTGACTCAAAGCAGGAACCCCGAGTTTGTGGGGCAATTCGCGCCTATCGAAATCGACGAAGATATTTCTCCCGGCCGCAACATTCAGCTCATTCCTTACGGACTGCTCGAGCGCGACAAATATCTGGACACCGCAGACGGATTTCAGGAGCAGAACGATCATCATCCCGGACTCGACGCCAGAATGGTGCTCCACGACTCCTTTACCCTCGATCTGGCCGCCAATCCCGACTTCAGCGAAATTGGCTCGGACGACCCCAAGGTCACGGCCAATCAGAGATACGAAGTAATCTATGCCGAGCGGCGTCCCTTCTTTCTGGAAAATGCGTCTGTCTTCACTACTCCGGAAGACTTGTTCTTTTCGCGTCGCATTGTCGATCCGCAGATCGGCGTTCGGCTAACCGGAGCAGTGAACCGCTGGAACATCGGTGCGCTCATCGCCGACGACAGGGCGCCCGGCGAAGTGCTGGCGCAAGGTGTAAATGGACACGGCAGCCGCGCTGTTGATTCTGTTGCGCGTGTCGAACGCGAGTTTGGCCACCAATCGCACCTGGGTCTGTTCCTCAGCAACTCTAGCTTTGCCTCGACCTGGAATCGCGCGGCCTCGTTGGATTTGCGGTTGCTCATGGCGCACAACTGGATGATGAGCGGCCAGGCGACAACCACGCAGACTCGCCAAACGGGCGGCGCCTACAATGCAGGTCCCGGCTACTATCTCAATATTTATAAAGGAGACAACCACTCCACCCTGCAATCTATTTTTATTGATCGCTCTCCGGGGATGGATGTTAACCTGGGCTATCTCAACCGCACGAATATTCGCAGTTGGGAAAACTCTGCCAGCTATACATGGAAGCCGCAACGGCGCGCGCTGCTGTCCTATGGCCCAGCCTTCGACTCTCTGCTAGTGTACGACCATGCGAACGCCTTGCAGAACTGGTCAATCACGCCAAGTTATTCGATCACGCTTCCCAAATTGACCTGGATGACAATCGCTCACTCTGAGTCATACGAACTCTATAAGGGAGCCGAACTGAGAGAACGGCTGTCTTCTATCAATCTTGGCGGATCCTGGTATAAGTGGCTCGACGTTAGCGGAACTTACTCGCAGGGAGAACAGCCCGACTACGATACTCCGTCGGACGTTACACCCTTTGTTGCGCACGCCAACAACGCATCCGCTACCGTGACTTTGCACCTGCTGTCCCGTCTCCGCATGGACGAAATCTACTACTACACGCGCCTGGCGGTGAATGCGTCAAACAAGTCACAAGCGCTTGCTCCCGGCGACATCTTCACCAATCACCTATTGCGATCGAAGTTCAACTATCAGTTCACGCGCGACTTCGCGTTCAATGCAATTCTCGACTACAACGCGCTGCTCCCCAATAGTTCGCTGGTTACAGACACCTACTCCAAGCAGGCCGACGCAACGTTGCTATTTGCCTATCTTCCGCATCCAGGAACCGCCTTCTATCTGGGTTACGCAAACACCTTTCAAAACATCTCCTATGACCCGAGCGCCTCGCCATCCTATCTGTTAACGCGTCTACCGGGAACCTCAACCGACGGACAGGTGTTCATGAAAGTCAGCTATTTGCTGCGATTCTGATAGTCCGACACAGAGGATTGCCCGCTCACTTACGCTGTCCGTGGTTCGGTCAGTAATACATGAAAGGATTCCCGATCGGTGCCTTACATGGATATCAAGGTTTGATCTTCGAGGACTGGAACAAGTCCATCGAGCGTCAAGCGACGGTCCTGAATGATCTCGTTTTTAAACACATGCAACTATCCTGTATAGACCTGCTCGACTGCGCATGCGGGATTGGAACTCAAGCAATTGGATTTGCGCAAGCAGGACACCGCATCGTGGCGTCTGCGCGCTGTTTCCCAAATGCACTACGGGGTGAAGACCGCGTAACAGCCCCGTCCTCGCGCCTTGGCGCGGTAGAGAGCGGCGTCCACGTTCGTCAGCAGCATATCGGCATCGAGCTCACCCGCTGTCACGGTACAAACCCCCACGCTGACTGAAATCGGAAGCTCGACCCCGGCAAACTGGACGGGGAGCGACAGGGCCGCCACAACCTTTGTGGCAATATTCTCCACTGCCCCCGGATCGCTCAGATCGGCAAGCAAGACGATGAACTCGTCCCCTCCCATTCGGGCCACGGTGTCGCTCTTGCGCACCGCGGCGACAATGCGGCTCGCCGTAACCCGCAGAACCTCGTCCCCCAGGCTGGAACTTTCTTGTCTCGGCCAGCAATCCCTCGGGCCCATGGTCCGATCCGCTGCCGATCGATCGCGGCATGTTCGATCCGAGCCTCTTCTTCGACAACGACGGAAAGGTCTACTATCAGCGCCGCGGGCCGGGCGACGGCGAGAATATCGTCCAGGCCGAGATCGATGTGCGAACCGGCAAGCTTCTTACTCCGCTGCGCACCATCTCCACCGGTTTTGTGACCGCGGATTCAGAGGGACCGCACCTCTATAAGATCGACGAATGGTACTATCTGAGCGAAGCGGAGGGTAGCACGCGCACTGCACCAGCAGACCATCGGCCGCTCGCATTCCCCGTGGGGGCCATTTCTTCCCGATCCGTCGAATCCATGGGCCACCCAGCACACCGACTCGGGCTATCCGGTCCACGGCATCGGCCATTGCGACCTTGTGGAGACGCCTGAGAGCCAATGGTGGGCGGTTTGCCTGGGAACGCGCGCCGTCTTCAGCCTTGGCCGCGAGACCTTCCTTTTCCGCGTGCACTGGAATGAGGGCTGGCCGGCAATCGATCCCCGCAACATGAAGACGCTCACCATTCAGGACGGCCCTGCTGCCAAGGATAGCCCGCGCGAAGAACCGGAGCGCGATGAGTCCACCGGCCGCTACTCGGATTGGATTGGAACATGATCGGTCCACAAGGCCCGGCGAATACTTACCTTTCGGCTCGTCCAGGCTTCTTGCGTCTCTACGGCACGCCGGATGAGCTCTCATTTCGGCAGCCCACGACCTTTGTCGGCAGAAGGCAAACAGAGGCCAAATCGGTCTCCACGGCAAGACTGGAGTTCGATCCCCGGGTCGAAGGTGAACACGCTGGCCTGACCGTGTTCATGTCTCCCAGCTATCACTGCGACATCGTGAAGGTGAGACGCGGCGGCCAGTATTTCATTCAACTTGTGAAGCAGGTTTCCGATATCCGGACCGTCGCCGCCGAGTCGCCCATCGGCAGCGGCCCCTTGCTTCTGCGCATCGAATCTGACGCACTTCGCTATAACTTTTTCTTTGCCGCCCCGGATGGAGCATGGGGCTCGCTTGGGACGGCAGATGCCCGTCTGATCTCCAGCGAGGTTGCCGATGTCTGGTCTGGCGCTTATATCGGGATGTTCAGCGTCAGCCCTGACCGGACTCAGGCTGCACCGGCAGATTTCGATTGGTTCGAGTATCGCGCGGAGAAGTAAGCGCGCTGAACGGCCGCTGCATTCAAGCTAGAACTGATTCGCATTGCCATCCTTCGCAATGGAGGATGGCAAATCATTCTACTTAACCTTCGCCGCTTTCTTCGCTGCTCCTGCCGCCACGGGCCGCTTTCTCTCCGTAGAGGCCCGGATCACAAGCTGTGGCTGAAGAACATAACTCTTGTTGCGCGGATGCGTCTTGGACTCCAGAAGCGAAAGGGTCAAGCGCCCGGCGCGCTCTCCGATCAGCTCCGTCTGCTGGTCGATGCTCGAGAGAGGGACACGGAGTTCCGTATCGTAATGCAGATTTCCCGAGCCGATCACTGCGATGTCCTCGGGAACCCGCAAACCTGCTTCGAGAATCGTATGAATCGCTCCGATGGCCATGGGATCGTTGTAGCAGAATACGCCGTCGGGGCGCGGGCTCAGAGCAAGCAGTTGCCGCATCAGCTCCGCGCCGCTCTCCCTGCTCTGGACATCCACCATCCGCTGCTTTGACACAAAGCCGGGGAGTGACCGCATCTTGTGCGTAGTCATGGCCTTGAGATATCCCTTGAGACGTCCCATGCCCGGGCTATTCTCCGGCCCGCGCAGATGAGCGATCCTCTTGCAGCCGATATCGATCAGATGTTCCGTGGCCAGCACACCCACCGCCTCGTCGTCGATGCCCACGAAGTTCGCGTCGAAACCCGCGAAGCAGCGGTCGATCAGCACCAGCGGAGGACCCTGCTTTTGCACCCGCTCGAAGACCGACGAACTCGTGCACGATGAGGCGATCACCAACGCGTCCAAGCGGCGGCCAAGAAGCCGGTCGATTTCGCGCTCTTCCAACTCCGGATCCTCTTCCGAGGTTGAAATCGTCAGGCAATAGCCCTTCCTCAAAAGCGCGCTGGAAAGAGATTTTGCTATCTGGGCGAAGAACGGATGCAGAAGATCGGGGACCACAAGGCCAACTAGATAGGTCCTTCCTGTAACCAGTCCGCGCGCCGCCAGGTTCGGAGTATAGTTCAGTTCCTTGACACGCTCCAGGACCCGCTTCCGGGTCTCGTCGCCTATGTCCTGGTGATTCCGCAGCACCTTTGACACCGTGACGACCGAAACTCCAAGATCCCGCGCTATGTCCTTCATGGTCGTAGGCATAGCGCCAATATACAACATCGCAACGTAGGTGGCCCGCGGAAAATCCCCCCTTGGCGCAAAACTCATAACGGGGTTCTTCACCCTGCTGCTGCCCGCTTAGAGACAAACGTCTTGCAGGCCGGCGCCTAGCGTGTCTCGACAGATGAGATCCAATTGGGACTCTGCGCCCACAAGGTGAATCGTACGCTGCACGTGACCTATCGCTTCATGGGGCCTGAGCGCCTTGGCTGGCGAGGATGACTCCAGTTCGTAGAAACTCCCAAGCTGCTCCCCGCCGGAAGAAGATGGTCCGTCATTGTAGCAGTTGGCCACATCGCCCTGGTAAGGATGCTCCTGAAGTTTCCACGCCGAGCTGACATACTCCGCGCCGTCCGGCGGCTGGCTGTATAACACGATAGTCAGTACATGGTTTTGCCCGTCATAGCTTCCGAGTCTTCCTTTGGCGCGCCGCAAGCGGATCCCAAGTTTGCTGCGATACTTAGCGTCGGCCTTGAAAAGGACGGAGTTTTCTCTTATCGCGATTCGATCCTGAGGAACAGTTCCGAAGTAATCGGTCGTAACAGGAATGCCTAACTCATCTCCGCTGCCCGTTCGGATGGGAAGGACGATCGTCGTTCGCGCCGTAGACTGGAATTGGCCAAGAACCCATAGCGACAACAGGCCGGTTTCCCTGCTCCAGCTCGCATCGGAAAGGTTGGTCAGCTTGTTCTCCGACTCGAATCCAACCGCCTTGATTCCAGGACATGGAGCAATCCCTAGATCGCTCCATATCCTCTCGTCGGGCAGGAGGCGTACGTCCCGATCGATTTGCACATGGAACCTTGCTCCGGAATAGTTCGTCAGAGAGAAGGCCCTGCGGAAACTCAACGAGGTGCTGCTTGCCCCAACGATATCGAAAGGATCGATGTCGATCGCCGCGGGCGTGTACCAGTGCTCCAGATCGAATGGAACTCCCGGCGCAAAAAAAATCGAGTATTGGCCGCCTTCGGGCCCCAGCCAGATACGGTCCTCGCCGCCCACCGCGTTGACGTGCTGCCGGATTTCGCCTGAGGCAATCAACTCATGGTTCACCCATCCAAAGCTCAGACCCTCGGGACCGCCGGCAGTACTGGTGAGAACGCGACCCTGCATGGCAGGCCACACGGCAATCGAGGCGCCGCTGCGAACATTGGAGAGAACATGCAGTTTGCTGTGCCGATTTACAAACGAAACGACTTCGCCGAAGCTCTTCCCGTTTCCCGCCAGCGACGGCGCTGAGACATGTGAAAGGGCGATGCCGCCATTCAATCCTGCCTTGGACGCGGGTGTGATGCCGCTTTTCATTGACGATTCTCCGCATGGGCTGGCCAGTGTACCCCAAACCCCGATTGTCTGCGCCGATAGAAACACGCGAAAGTTGCCTGCGCTCTCCATCCGCGCGCCCTTGATCCAGACCCACGATCGGCGTCTCTGCCGGCCAAATGGATCTTCACCATATGACCCGCAATGCCGAACAACCCCGCATAGTCGCGCAGCAAGGGTGCGGCTCAATGAATCTTCGCTCGTTCCCCGCTCTGCCTGCGCTGCTTGAAGAAGCATCGCAACCGCGAGTGCGCGAGCCCTTCAGCGCACTCGCCGGAGCCCCTGAACCAGCCACACACGCTGTCGCGTATAGATCCTTGCCGCTAAAGTCTTCGTTACAGTAAACGATATTTATACCGCCTGTCAATCCACCTTGCAAAGACCTCCGTTCACGCGCAATGTTGTAAAAGCAGATTCAAATCATGGAATCTTCCTTCGTGCTCGAAGGTTGGCCGGCGCGGTCCCACGCGCTCTATCCAAACAAAGGCCACGGGCGCGCCGTCGTCGCTCTTCGCTTCGATGAACGCGCAAAGTACGCGCCGCCTTGAACCTTCGCGACCGGCTGATTGAAGAGATTGAAGGAATTGTGCGTGGTGTGGAGGTTTTCATCCGTGAGGGCGCTCAGGTTGTCGTAGCCGTAGAAGTTGGTGTTGCTCGACGGGTTGGTATGATTGACCTGCACCACGGTCTTCAACTGGTTGGCGTCGTCGTACCGGAACTGAGCAGTGTTGCCGGCCTGATCGGTGACCGAGGCCAGATTGCCCGGCCCGTCGTGGGTGTTCACGACCGTGGTCGAGTCAGGATAGATGGTCTTGACCAGCCGCTTGCGGGCGTCGTACCGGAACTGGGTGGTGTTGCCATTGCCGTCGGTGCGGGAGATCTGGCTGCCGGCATCGTCGTAGCCGTAGGTGATGTTGCCCTTGACGCCCGCCACGGCAGTCAGCCGCCCGGCCGCGTCGTAGTATTTTCGCCAAACTCGACTTGCGGTAGATCTTTTTGCCGGAAAAATACCGAAGCCATGCCATGCCCCCATGCCTGCCGAGACGAATCCGACTATCACTACGATAACCGTCTTCACGGGGCACTCCCCAAACGACCCCGCAGGGACGACTCGCACGGTAAACCGTGCAAGTGCCGAAGATCCATGGGCTTCGACGAAGGAAGGGCGGCTCTATCTTGCCGCGAAGGCCCAGTTGTTTCCCAGGCAGAAGTTGACCAGAGAACAGCAGAGAATGGCGATGCAGTTCGAGACGAGCAGCGGTGCGTGCGCCTCCTGGACCAGGATGCGCATCAGCGCGAGATTTCCCAGCATGGAAACCAACCCGTTGGAGAGATGAAAGCGCACGATTTGAGACCGCAGAGCGGAGTCGCCGCGGCGGTCGCGCCAGGTGTAGTGCAGGTGCCAGACGAAGTTATGCAACAGCGTAACTTCGATGGCCGCGGCCGAGGCATAAAGGTAATGGCCCGGCGCCAGGCGGTTGAAAAGAGCGAGCGCCGCGAGCTGCAACACCATGCCCATGGCTCCCACCAGATTGAACTTGCCCCAGCGGATGAAGGCGTTCATGGCAGCGGCTCCTGCCGGTAGAGTTGCGCCGTGTGGCGCATGGTGACGGCGATGGCCATGGCGAACATGCCGATTGCGGCGATGGTTCCTCCCAGATCGAAGAGCAGCACTCTGTGGCCGAAGAGATTCGAGTAGGGACTGCGCAGCAGCGCCAGGTTGCCGGCGATGAGCAGAATGCGAATTTCAGTGGGACCGAAGATGCCCTGCGAAAGTTGAAAGCAGGACAACGTGTAGGTGGCAAGGTAGCTCTCGCTCGACAGCAGCAGAAACGCCACCAGCATCGCGATCGCCACCTGCCAGTGCAGAAATCCGGAGCAGGCGAGGCCGCTCATCAGCGCGACAGAACCAAAGATATCTACCATGTGATCGACGTAGAAGCCATAGCGAGGACGCTCAAGCCGCCGTACGCGGGCCAGAGTGCCGTCCAGGCTGTCTCCGAACCAGTTGAGCGCAAGGCACAGAATCGCCAGAAGCAGAGCGAGGCGGTTATAGCGCGCCAGCGCATAGCAGAGGCCGGCTCCGAACTGCGCCCCGAGACCGAGCAGCGTGAGCTGATCCGAGCTGAGCCAGGCGGGCGCGCGCTTGGCCATCCACTGCAACGCGCGCTTCTCGAGGGAAGCCGTGAGCGCCCGGTTCACGCGGCGCGCCGATGCAAAAACCATTTCATCCTTCATTGCAACCGATTTCGCATTCATCGTCGTGTTCTTTCGCATGGCTGCTTTTGGCGCAGTCCCGCGAGACCGTCATCAAACCGGCTGGATCAAACTACCGGGGCAGCGCGTTACGCGCGGCGCGCAAAGTGAATTCCAGTGAATCACGCGGGATGCTCTCGACAAACGGCCCCACCGCCCAGCCGAGGCCGGTGGGAATGGAACGCGTAAGCGAGACCGTCTCGATTTGCATGTAGAGTCCGCCATCCCGCTCTTCGTAGCTCCAGTAGGTGTTCAACCGCCAGAGGAAGCCGTGCTCCTCGTTGCCACGGAGCGCGCGCTCGGCGGCAGTGCCGGGCGAGTCGATCTCGGAGATCTGCGTGCTGCGCGAGATGCTGTATCCGTGCCGCGCATCGAGGCGTCCGAAGCCGATGTCGTAGGTCGTGTCCAACACCACCGTGAGGACGTGGCGCTGACGCACCCGCATCGCGGTCTGAAAACGATCGTCGCTTTGCGCAAGGACCTTCGCGCGGAGAACCTGCGGAGCGAAGTGTTGCGGATAAGCGCTGAAGTCCCTCATCAGCCGCTCGAAATCCGCGGCTTTGGCTCCGGGGGCGAAGGCCGTGCCGCGCCAATGGTGAAGCAGTGTGCCCGGCAGGGCGGAGCCGCCGGAGGGCGTGAGCTGCTCGACGATCAGCTCGCCGCGGCGCAGGCGCTGCTCGCTTTGCGGCGTTGAAGTGAGCGGAGCGAGGAAAGCATTTGGCGACCGGTGCTGCCGCGCGAGGCGCGACTCAAGCGCACCGGTATACGAGTTGAAAGCGGAGACGGCCGCGGGAGCGGGCTCTGCGAAAAGACGGCCGGAAGCCGCAGACAGGATGAGGAGCCCGCAGAGAATGGAGAACGTTTGCGAATTTGTGAGCCTGCGTTGCGTCATGCATTGCAGCTTGCGCTTAACCCGCTCTCCAGCGCAATGCAAGGAATCTCATCTGCCGATGATTGTTTGTCACCGTGCAAGCCCCTGCAAGAACTAAACTTACGGAGAGTTGTACCTTGCCGGCCGACCGGGAAGCCGATGGACGATCGGATAGAATGGACGGAAGATGATGACGGAATCACGGCCATCCCAGCGCTATCGCTTCGGAGTCTTTGAAGCGGACGCGACGACGGGAGAGCTTCGCCGGCAGGGACTCCGCGTCAAGCTGAACACGCAGCCATTCCAGGTGCTGCTGATGCTTCTGGAGCGGCCCGGCGAGGTGCTGACGCGAGAGGAAATCTCCCGCGAGCTGTGGCCCGACGGAACATTCGTCGACTACGAACATGGCGTGAACTCGGCGGTCAACCGCATCCGCGAAGCGCTCGGCGACAAGGCAAGCAATGCGCGATTCGTCGAGACGCTGGCCCGGCGCGGCTACCGCTTTGTGGCGCCGGTCGAACGGATCGCTCCAGGCGAGAATGCGTCCGCTCCGGTTCCCGATTCTTCGCCCGCGATGTTGGAAGAACAACGGGGCGGCGCGGCGGAAGCTGAGAGCAGTTTTCGCAGCCGGATTCTGGCCACGCCGCAGGAGCTTCCCAAGACCCCGTATCCCGTGGTGCAGACGCTCTTTGTTCTGTTGCAGATCATGTATCTGAGCTTCTATGTGGGGGCGCTGGCGAATCTGGCGGAGATTGAAGACCTCTTCTCGCCGCTGCCCAGGGCAACCGTGGTGCTGAATGTGCTGATCGTGACCGCGGCGATTCTGATCCCGGTGCGCGTCTTCCTGCTCTGCGCGGTGCTCTTCCACGCGCCCGGCGTGCGCGAAAAAATCCTCGTCATCTGGCGATTTCTGCTTCCGCTCGACGAGCTATGGGCGCTCGCGCCCTTCCTGCTGCTGCACCACATCAACTTCGGGCTGGCGTTGTCGTGCACAACGCTGCTGGTCTATTCGCCCTTTGCGCAGCGTTCGCTGGTTCTGATGGGAGCGGGCGGAGCAGATCGCGCCGTTTCGGCAACTGCGCGCTGAAGCGAACGAGGGCGACGCCGCGTCAAGCGATGGAATATTTTCCGCCGGCGATATCCTGGGCGGCTTCGAGGATACTCTGCGGGCGGCCTAGATCGCGCCAATAGCATTCATCCGTGCGAAAGGCGACGATCTTTTCTCCCTGAGAGGCGAGACGCAGATAGGCGGCAATGATGGAAAAAGCGCCTTCTTCAGTCATCTTGGCGAAGATTTGCGGTGAGACGATGTGAACGCCGGAAAAGGCCAGCGGCTGCGCCGCAACGGCAGGCCGGACACATTCATCCTGTACCCTTTCTGCCTTCGCTGGATGTACAAATCGGCGGCCGCAGAGATGGCCCTGCCCGTCGAAGAGCAAAGGACGCGAGGTCGCGCGGTCCTGCACCGCGAGGGTGGCCAGGGCCCCATTCTCGATGTGGAATTGCATCATGCGGCCGAGATCGATGGTGCTGATGACATCGACGTTGTGCACAATGAAGGGCTCGGGCGAGTTGTCGCCGGAGTCGAGAAAGAAATGCGCGGCTTTTTTCAAGCCGCCGCCGGTATCGAGCAACTCCTCTTCGCGGGAGAGTTCAATGCTCATGCCGAAATCGCCGTTGGCTTTCAAGTAATCGGCGATCGTCTCCGCGTAATGATGCGTGTTGACCATCACCTGGCGCACGCCAAAGGCGCGCAGCCGGCTGAGAGCGATCTCCAGCAGCGTGCGGCCGGCAACGGTGACCAGGGCCTTGGGGCGGTCATTGGTGAGCGGGCGCAGCCGCGTGCCCAGCCCGGCAGCGAAGATCATCGCCTTCATCGGCCCATCTTCTCCGGATTGGCTTTTTCCTGCTCGATATGCCGGACGACCACTTCCACCCCGTTGCCGGCGCGCAGATGCTTCGCCAACTGCTCGGCCAGAAAGACCGAGCGATGCTGGCCGCCGGTGCAGCCAAAGGAGACCATGAGGTTCTTGAAACCGCGGCGTTGGTATTCGCTGACGCTTGCATCCACGAGCGACAAAACGTGGGCCAGATACTGGTGCACGCTCTCCTGGCGATTGAGATAGTCGATCACCGGCGCATCCTTGCCGGTCATCGAGCGGAACTGTTCTTCGCGCCCTGGATTGGGAAGACTGCGGGCATCGAAGACAAATCCGCCGCCATTGCCGGAGTCGTCGGCGGGCATCTGACGGCGAAAGGAGAAGCTGAAGATCCGCACCTTCAACGCTTCCGCGGAAGAAGCGAGGCCTTGCAGCTTTTCCGATGACCCCATGCTCTGCAAGGCGTCCATCAGCGCCGGCAGGGCGATGGGCAGCTTGATATGCCCGGCGAGCCAGCTCAGGTTCTTCAGCGCGTAGGGCACGCTCTGCAAGAAATGAGCCTTGCGCTCATAAAACCCTCGGAAGCCATAGGCGCCCAGAGCCTGGAGGATGCGCACATAAACGTAGGCGTAATAGTGCTCCATGAAGGCTTCGCGATCGAGCCTGATGAAACCGCCAAGGCAGTCGAGATAGTGGTCGAGCAGCTCCTGGCGCAGCGCGGGCAGCAGATCGGCCTTGCCATCGTAGAGCAGAGAGGCGATGTCGTATTGCAGCGCGCCTTTGCGTCCGCCCTGATAGTCGAGAAAAAATGGCTGCCCGTCGCGCAGCATGACATTGCGCGACTGGAAATCCCGATAGAGAAAGTACTCGTGATCGGCGCCGAGCAGAAACTTCGTCAGACGGCTGAAATCGAGCTCCAGAGCCTGTTCGTTGAAGGGAACGCCGGCGAGGCGCAGGAAATAATACTTGAAATAATTCAGGTCCCAGGCGATGGACTGGCGATCGAAGCTCGATCGCGGATAGCAGACCTTGTAATTCAAATCGCGGCCTGCCTCGACCTGAAAGCGCGGCAACGCGGCCACCACTTTGCGATAGGCCTCCACAGCCTGCGGAGCGACGATCTCGCCGGCGCGATGCTGGCCAAGAAACTCGAAGAGCGTGGTGTCGCCCAGGTCTTCCTCAAGGTAGGCGCCCTGGCTCAAATCTTCCGCGTAGATCTCCGGCACCGGCAATCCGTGGCGGCGAAAATGGCGGGAGAACTCAAGGAAAGCGAGATTCTCTTCGCGCACCGGATAGAGAATGCCGATGGCGCTGCATCCGCCGCCAGCCAGGCGCACGATAATGCGCCCCGAGCCGCCGAGCTGGCCCTGAAGCGGCCTCACCTCTTCAGCCGGCAAGCGGTAATACTGCTGGAAAAGCCGTTTTAGAACGTCCATGAATGTCTTTCCGGAATTGCGCAAGCTGCTTCCCAACGATACCCAGCCAGGGGAAGCGCGCGCAAGGCGCGAATCCGGTTTCGCGCCGGAAATGACCGAAGGGATGGACCGCTCGAACGCGCCGGAGGCCGCGCCCGCGGCGCTTTACTTCTTCGCATGGGAGACGCTCAGCGAAAACGAGTCGATCAGCAGCTTGCCCTGATCGCTGTCGATCGGAACAAGCTCCAGCAACTCCACTTCCCGCGACATCACAAGCCGCGTGCGGTAGTAGTAGACCTTCCCTTGCTCCGCCCACAGATGCGCCAGCTCCACGCGCTGGTCGACGATGGAGGATTGCAGGGCCGCGCACAGATGATGCTCGCCCGGCGCGACGGAGACGGAGAAGTAGGAATTGCCGTGGTTGGCTCCCACCCATGCACCGTCGATTCCGAGTTTCGACGTTGGGTAGCCGATGGTAAACGAAGTACCGGCTTCGTGGATGAAGTAGATGCGCGCCTTGCCCGGCTCCGGCTGGGCAGGGGAATGCGCCGCTTGATCCAGCTTCACGCTGATGCTGACATTGTCGGAACCGCAGGCTGCGCGAACCACATCGGAGGAGTCCTGCGCACATGCGGATGCCGCCAATAACAGCGCCACGATCGAACCCATGACCGCGCGCACGAGCAAAGTGCGATTCATCCAACCCATCTTCGGCCTCCCTCGAACTGCTGTCGATTGGAGGGGCGGCGTGCGGGGTTGGTTAGGACGGACTAAAGCGAAACGGGCGAGACGGATCGAAATCCGTCCCGCCCGGCTGCTTGCCGCCCTTCTCGTCGATCCGGCAGCCTACGCGTAGATGCCGCGCTGCTTGATGGTGTAGGCCACGCGATCGATGGCCAGCATATAGGCGGCGATGCGGTTGTTCACGTTGTGCGCTTCGGAGTAGCGGACCACATCGTCGAAGCTGTCGCGCAGGATGGTCTCCAGTTGCTCGTTGACGATGGCTTCCTTCCAGAAGTAGCCCTGGCGGTCCTGCACCCACTCGAAATAGCTGGCGGTGACGCCGCCGGCGTTGGCCAGGATGTCGGGCACCACGAAGATTCGCTTGGCGGCCAGGATATCGTCGGCCACGGCGGTGGTGGGACCGTTGGCGCCCTCGACGACGATCCGCGCCTTGATCTGGTCGGCGTTGCGGCTGGTAATCACGTTCTCCGTGGCCGCCGGAATGAGGATGTCGCAGTCGGAGACCAGCAGCTCTTCGCTGGGCATGGCATCGGCCCCGCCGAATCCCAGCGTCGTGCCGTTGCGATACTTGTATTCGATCAACTGGTGAATGTCGATGCCGTTCGAGTTGGCCAGCCCGCCCTCGCGCTCGGCGATGCCGACAATCTTGTAGCCCCGCTCCATCATCAGGCGGGCGGCGTTCGAGCCCACGTTGCCGAATCCCTGAATGACCACGCGGCAGCCGTCCTGAGCCATGTTCAGATAGCGCAGGCTTTCGTCGCAGACCACCAGCACGCCGCGCCCGGTCGCCTCAAGCCGTCCCTGCGAGCCGCCGATGTTGAGCGGCTTGCCGGTGACCACGCTGGTGACCGTGTGTCCCATGTGCATCGAGTAGGTGTCCATGATCCAGGCCATGGTCTGCTCGTTGGTGTTCACGTCGGGCGCGGGAACGTCCTTCTCCGGCCCGATGAAATCGATGATCTCCGAGGTGTAGCGGCGGGTCATGCGCTCCAGCTCGCCCCGGCTCATGTTTTTCGGATCGCAAACGACGCCGCCCTTGGCGCCGCCAAAGGGAATGTTGACCACCGCGCACTTCCAGGTCATCCAACTGGCCAGAGCACGCACCTCGTCGAGGTTTACGTCGGGCGCATAGCGGATGCCGCCCTTGGCCGGCCCGCGCACAATCGAGTGCTGCACCCGGAAGCCGGTAAACATCTCGATCCGGCCGTCGTCCAGAGCGACGGGAAAATGCACGATGATTTCGCGCGCCGGAGAACTGAGCACCTTCCACAAGCCTGGATCAAGGTTCAGTTTGCGCGCCGCAAATTCAAAGCGCGCGTTTTGCGCCTCCCAGGGATTGATCTCCTGGTCCAAAGTGACTGCCGGGTTTCCACCTGCCATACCAGATCTCCAATTCCGATTCTCTGCCGCCCCAGCCAGCGAGCGGGATGCGATTCCATCCGCAAATCTGCCCTCCGCAAACGATAGACGCGGAAGGGTTTGCTCCGGCTTCCCGGAGACTTCCATCGTCCGGCCACGGCGAACGGCTGCTTGGGCTCGCGCCTCACTCCGCACTCGCCCAAACCCAGTGAGTCTAGGCCCGCCAGAGAACCTCGTCAAGCCGAACCGAACC
>Ga0181520_10001148_pt1 | contig 55295 bp, 42 predicted proteins | sample PEATcosm2014_Bin_29_FD_132451 | JGI IMG/M metagenome (GOLD analysis project Ga0181520, IMG submission 132451) | Peatland microbial communities from MTU Mesocosm Facility, Houghton, MI, USA - PEATcosm2014_Bin02_30_metaG | ecosystem: Environmental > Terrestrial > Soil > Wetlands > Peat | place... | reverse complement strand
GCGCCTGATCTTGGGCGTTAATCGACAACGGAATGAGCGGCCGTCCCATCGGAGTTCCTCCCACTCTATCCGATGAAGCGGACTACAACTGTTATTCAATTTATCTCAGAGACAGTACACTAGCCGCAAAAACAAAGACGCGGCGAGGATGGGGCACCCACACGTTCACACGTTGGATATTTAGGAGAGATGCCTTGGTTTGAAAGGATGGCTCAGGGATGTGACCCAGAGACAGGGAACGAGGGAACAAGGGCGCGAAGCAGCGAGGGAATAAGGGACTAAGGGGCGGGGAACAGGGATCTGGGGCAGGAGTGGAGATCCTGCAAAAGGGATTGAGAGAAGTGGCTAGCTAATAGCATTAGCGGCGTTCAAAAGGACGCGGGCTGGCGAGGCCGGTGGCCGGCCCGGGTGAGCGGGTTTGCGTGGACCGGAGCGAGGGCTGGCGCGGGTTGATGAAGCCGCGGTTATGGCGTAGCATGTCCGGTGTTCAATCAATTCTTAGTGTCCTGAGGGCAAACCCTCCATGAAACGACTGATCCTTGCATTTTTCTTGTGTGTCTTGTGTGTTTGCGCGCCGCTTGCCTCTGCTCAAACTGGACTGACGGCAGTTCCGAACCGAGTAGCCGGCCCCATCGACGAAAGCCAATTGGTTGCGCTCAAGGGCAATGTCCACCCGCTGGCTCGACCGCAATTTGACCGAGGCGTCGCGCCCGGCTCGATGCCCACCGGCCGGATCAGGCTGGTACTTGAGCGCAGCGCCGCGCAAGAGCGCTCTCTTACGCAATATCTCAGCGATTTGCAGAACCCGGCTTCTCCCGCTTACCACAAATGGCTGACGCCGACAGAGTTCGGAGCCGAGTATGGAATCTCTGACTTTGACATTGTCCGCGTGAAGAGCTGGCTGCAATCGCACGGCTTCAAAATTGACAAGGTGCCTCAATCGCATCAAGTCATCGAGTTTTCGGGCACGTTCGACCAGGTGCGGGCCGCGTTTCATACCGCTATCCACACTTATGTGGTGAATGGGGAAACCCACTTCGCCAATGCCGGAGACCCGCAGATTCCGGCTGCCTTGGCGCCCGTGATCGGGGGAGTGGGTCCGCTCAACGACTTTCGACCGAAACCGATGCTGGTGCGCGGTCCCGGGGGCCGGTTTGACCCATCGTCCGGGCGGATTGTCCCGGAACTCACCCTGACCAGTGGTAACACCCAGTATATTTTTGTGGACCCGGCAGACGCGGCCGTGATCTACAACACTCCGAACAAGAACCTGAATCCGAATTACACGGGCACGACGTATGACGGCACGGGTGTCTCGATCGGGATCGCAGGGGTATCAGATCTGAGCACAACAGACGTGGCCAACTATCGCATGGCATTCCTGGGAGAAGCAGCAGGTTCGGTAAATCTGCCCACGGTGGTGGTTGACGGCGATGACCCGGGACTCACCGGCGCCGGGGTCGAGGCTCTGCTCGATACCGAGGTCTCGGGCGGGATTGCGCCCAAGGCCAAAATCTACTTTTATACATCAGCCGATTCCGACATTTCCTCCGGTCTCTTCAACGCAATCTTTCGCGCACTCGACGACAATACGGTCAGCATTCTGAGCATCAGCTTCGGCGGTTGCGAAGCCGGTCTCGGCACGGCGGGCAATCAAGAACTGCTTGGCGCGATGGAGCAGGCGGCGGCGCAAGGTATCACAGTGACAGTTTCAGCCGGCGACAACGGCTCTGCCGGCTGCGATGACTTCGATATAGAGCCAGAAGCCATATTCGGCTTGGCCGTCAGCGGGTTTGCATCTACGCCATACTCCATCGCTGTCGGGGGCACAGATTTCGATACGCTTGATTCCTCATTCGCAACTTATGTAACCAGCACCAGCGCGGGCGTCCCGCCGTATTACGGAACTGCCCTCAAATACATTCCCGAGAATCCCTGGAACGATTCGACCAGTACCAACACAACCTACTCGAACAACGAACCGCTTGAGAACAGCAATGGCGAGACCAACATTGTGGCCGGAAGCGGTGGAGTGAGCTCGGTGTATGCCAAGCCGGCGTTTCAGAGCTCTCTGACGCCGAACGATGGAGCCCGGGATCTGCCCGACGTCTCATTGCTGGCCGGGAATGGCTTATATCGAGCCACCTGGGTCATCTGTTCAGACAATGTGACGGACGGCAATATCGAACAGGTGTACACCGAATGTTTGACCACCGGCGGCCAGTTCACCAGCAATACTTATTTTGGCGGCGTTGGAGGCACGTCAGCATCTGCGCCGGCGTTTGCGGGCATGCTGGCACTGGTTGCGCAGGCTCACGGTTCCGCGGCCGACAACTATCGCCTGGGCCAGGCCGACAATGTTCTCTACCAACTTGCCCAGTCAAAGTACTCCACCGTTTTTCACGACGTTACCGTCGGCGATAACTCGGTTGTGTGCATGGTGGACACTCCGAACTGCGGGTCGAATCAATTCCTGACCGGCTACAACGCAGGCACGGGCTACGATCTTGCCTCGGGACTTGGCAGCGTGAATGCCGCAGAGATGGTGAGCAACTGGAGCGATGTCTCGCTGGCATCGACAAGCACCAGCCTGAAAATCAACGGCTCGACTGCAGCCTATACGGGCGTTCACGGTCAGTCGGTCACGTTCGATGTCGACGTGTCTCCAACAACGGCAAGCGGCGTTGCCGGGATTGTCGACAATGCCGACGAAACCAGCGGCGGCATCCAGAACAACGGGCAGGTTGCCATTCCGCTCAGCGCTGGCGCCGGCTCGGCCAGCTACAACGGATTGCCGGGTGGCACCTACACGGTGTGGGCCAGGTACGGCGGCGACACCGCCAATGCGTCCAGCACTTCCACTCCGCCTATCAACGTGACCATTACGCCTGAGGCGAGCACCACCACGCTGGTGGTGAATGCCTACGATCCGCTCACCGGCAATCAGATAACGTCCACAAGTATTCCGTTTGGGTCTTACGTGATTGCCGATGCCCAGATAACCGGAACTGCGGAGGGCTCGAATACGCAGGGAGTGGCGACCGGGACAGTGACTTTCAATAATGGCGCAAGTGCGCTGGGGTCGGCGACGGTGACGAGTGGCGATCAGGCATCGTGGCCCGCGATAACGGGCAGCATACCAATCCTGATCGGCGGTTCTTACCAGATGGTGGCAAGCTATTCGGGCGATCCCAGCTTCAATTCCAGCACAAGTCAGCCAGTCGCGTTCACGATCGTCCCGGCACCAACAACGATGGACGTTCAATCAACGGCCAGTACGATAAACTCGACCCAGTCAGCCGGTATCAGTTTTGACATTTACTCGAACTATGTCGCAGGCGTGCCCCCCACCGGTTCGGCATCACTGCTGCTGAACAACACGGTTCTGGCTACGACGACCCAACTGAGTTCGGCGGAAACAGGCCAGCCGGGAGCGTACTCCTGGGACACCTTCGGCAGTTTCGGAATCCAGGCGAGCCAGCTTCAACCTGGGGTGAACACGCTCACGGTTACATATTCCGGAGATTCAAATTATGCCGCATCCAGCGGGACATATCCCATCGACGTGATTTCCGCAGGGGGCGGGGTCACCCTCAAAGCGCCCAGCAACATAACACTCAGCGCGGGAACGACGACTTCTTCCGTATCAACGATTACGCTGACGCCGTCAGGCGGCTATACAGGCTGGATTAACTGGGGCTGCTGGGTCGGGCCGAGCTCCAACCCGTTGAGCTGCTGGATTCCCGAAACAAATGTCCCTCCGTCAAGCGCGGTGGACACTCTTCTGGTTGTTTCGGGAAGCGCCCCTGCCGGCACTTATACGGTGAACATCAATGGCACTGACAACACGGGTGACGGTGTCGATCTCGTAGAAACGGTAACCATCACGGTCGGCAGCGCCGCTGCTCCGGGAATTGCGGTGATGAACAACGGGCCACTCACCGTTTCTGCAGGTGTTGCAACCGGAAACATTTCGAACGTGACTGTCGTTCCCTCCGGAGGCTTTACCGGGCAGGTGAATCTTGCCTGTGCCGTGACCACAGCGATCTCTAATCCGCAGAGTACGCCCACGTGTTCAGTGCCGGCTTCCGTTACCTTGGGCGGCACTTCGCCAGTGATTGCGCAGGTGCAGGTAAACACCGCTTCCGGTACCACAACCGGCGCCTATTCCGTAACTGTTACTGCAACCTCAGCCTCAACCTCCACGATTACGACAACCGATTCGGTCCCGCTCATGGTAACTGCTTCTCCGTTGTACTCGCTTACCAGCGGCGGCTTAGTGAACATTGCCTCGGGAGTCACGAATCCAAACGCGGCCACGGTTACCATAACGCCGGTGAATGGATTCAGCGGAACGGTCCAACTGTACTGCAACATTGATTCAACGTTCTCTGACATCGGTGAACTGTTGCCCACGTGCGCTGTGCCTACATCTGTCCAGCTATCTCCCGGCAGCCCCACCACTGTCAACGTCAGCATCAATTCACAAACTCAGATGGGATTCTATCTAATGACCGTCACCGCCCTGGATCCCGTTTCCCAGTGGGGCATCGACACGTCGGCGGACGTGGTAGTGGGTGCGGCGCCGACCTTCGCGGCCAGCAACAGCGGCAATATCACGGTGAGCCCGGGAGCGACTTCGGGAAACACGTCGACGATAAGCATCACTCCTGCGAATGGCTTTACCGGAATCGTGAATCTGACTTGCGCGGTGACCACCGGCATGCAGAATGTAAATGACACGCCGTCCTGCTCACTTTCTCCCAAAGCGCCCAGCGTTACCAGTGCGACGGCGGTTACGAGTGTTCTCACTATCTCAACCACGGCCGCGACCAGCGGCGCTCTTGTACCCGGACCCACGTATCTCCGCTTTGGCCCGCTGACGACTGTTCTGGCATTGGTTCTTTTCTTTGGCATTCCCTCGAAGCGCCGCAAATGGATGCGCGTGGTGGGCGCTGTGATTCTGGCCGTCTCGTTTGGCGCAATGGGGTGTGGCGGCGGGGGCGGGGGCGGTGGCGGAGGTGGCGGCGGCGGGGGCGGCAACTCGGGAACAACTGCGGGAACCTATTCCGTTACCGTGACCGGGACCGATGCGGCCACTGGAATCATTACCAGCGGAACAACGCTGACGCTCACGGTGAATTGAACCCATCGGATGGTTAGCTTTGAGGTGCTTGAGCGACGGACAATAGCAGATTCAGCCTGATCTGCTATTGTCTCTTTCTGAGCAGGTGATGACGCGCCCGGCAAAAGCGAAATCGAAACCTCCGTTCCCATTCATTGTGGAGGCGCTTGCGCCTTTGAATCCCGAAGTGAGGCGCATGTTTTCGGGATTTTCCGTCTACATTGGCGACCGCATAGTCTGCATGCTTCGCGACCATGTGAAATCTCCGCGGGACAATGGAGTGTGGCTGGTTCTTTCTGAGGGCACAGATCCGGCGGATCGAACGCTGCGCCGCGAATTTCCGTCGCTTCGTAAGATCGAACTGCTAGGCGGTGCGATCGGCCATTGGCTTCTGATTCCAAGCGATGGGCCTGACTTTGAGACCGAGGCAATGCGCGTGTGCGATCTGCTGTTGCGCCGCGATCCACGACTGGGGCGGGTGCCGAAGTCGAGGAAGTGACAATACAGGGACTAGGGACTAGGCACTAGGGAATAGGGACTAGGGAGTAGCCAATAGCCAATAGCTGGGGAGAGCCTGTAAATTTGAGCGGGAAGGAATTGGGTTATGAGTTTGCGGCGGACCACATCTTTATTTGCCACTATTTCACTTGTTGCAATTGCAATTCCACTGACGGCCCAGGAGGCCAAGCCTCGGCCTCAAGATACGGAGGTGTGGCAGCCGGTGCCGGCCGTTGTAACACCGGGGGCAAGGGATTCTGAACCGCCTTCGGACGCGATCATTCTGTTCGATGGCAAGAATGAGGACGAGTGGGTTTCAGCCCAGGACCACACGCCTGCGCAATGGGTGGTGCACGACGGCATTCTGACCGTGTCAAAGGCAGCCGGTGTGGGCAACATCGAGACAAAGCGCAGGTTCAAAAACTACCAACTGCATGTCGAGTTCCGGATTCCCGAGAATATTACGGGGAGCGGGCAGGGGCGGGGCAACAGCGGAGTTTTTCTCGCTTCGACAGGACCCGGCGACGATGGATACGAGTTGCAGGTGCTGGACGCGTATAACAACCCGACCTACGTGAACGGCCAGGGAGGGAGCATCTACAAGCAGAGCCCGCCGCTGGTGAATCCGGCGCGGAAGCCGGGCGAGTGGCAGAGCTACGACGTAGTTTGGACCGCGCCGACCTTCAACGACGACGGTTCGCTGAAGACGCCGGCATTTGTCACCGCGTTTTTCAACGGCGTGCTGGTGCAGGATCACTTCGAGCTGAAGGGGCAAACGCTGTATATTGGGCAGCCGTTCTACAAGAAATACGACCGTGCGCCCATCAAGCTGCAGGCCCACGGCGACAAGAGCGAGCCCCTCAGCTTCAGGAATATCTGGGTGAGAGAGCTGCCCTAGGCTGGGGTAAAGTCAACTGGGGAAGTCGGTAACGGGCCTGGTTTCTACCGCTTTTGCCATGGCGATGCCGGCATTTGAGGTGTTTGGACCTGATCCGGGAAAGTTTTCCACAGGCGAGGACCAAAATGGGACACTAAATCGCTTAAAGGCCTCAAAAAAGTTTTTGATAGCAGTTAATTTAAGTTGCAACCCTTTCTTCAAGTTTGCATCCTAATAAGTAATTAGCAGAGGCTTCCCCAAGATGTCCTACCAAGTAAAGGTTCTAACTCCTTTTTGAGGGTCCATTTGTGGACCTCTTCCCAATATCCCCCCTGGATTCCCTCCCTAAATTGCCTCTCGAGCGGGCCTACCGGAAGGTAGGCCCATTTGCTCTTTTGAGCTGAGTTTCTTCAGCGGCGCAGTCCTGTTAGATCAAACTAAAATTAAGTTCAGCATGTCTTCCCGCCGTGGCATCAAAACTTCCGGTTTAAAACGCCCTGGTCCGCTTGGTTCTTCGCGCGCTGGCGCGCCTGGACGAATAGACGCTGGATTGCGAGCAGCCCCGAACAAGCAGACGGTTGCCGGCATCGACGCCATGTTTGATATTGGCGGGCTGAAGAGGAACCGGCGGGGAACAGCGGTCTCCGCGGTTCGTGCGTCCCGATTCGATCGCGCCAGACAGGAAGAGCTTGTGGGGTCCGCGCCGGCGCCACGAATCGCCGCCAATGGAGTTGCATGGCTGCCGGTGCCGGGCTGGAATTCTTCCTGGCTGTGGAGCGGGTTCAGTACCCGGATCGGTGGAATGAGCCGCGCCTATTGTGCAGACGATGCGCCGGGAGAACTCAACCTGGGATTTACGGCCGAAGACTCTCGTGAAGCCGCGGCCGCCAACCGGCGCCTGCTGGCCGAGGCGGTTTCGGGCGATAAGGCTACGCCGCTGATCGCGATGAAGCAGTTCCATTCAAACCTGGTGGTGCTTGCGAGCGCTGCCGATGCCGGGCGTGAGCGTCCGCGGCGGGCTGATGGGCAAATCACAAACGAGCCGGGAATTCTACTTGCCGTGCAGACGGCCGACTGTATTCCGGTGATTGTGGCCGACCGCAAACGGCGCGCGGTGGGGGCGTTTCACGCCGGCTGGCGGGGAACGGTAAAGCGCATTGCCGAAATCGGGGTGGGGAGGATGCGGCTCGAGTTTGGATCAAAACCCGAGGACATGGTGGCGGCCATCGGACCGGGGAACGGCGTGTGCTGTTACGCTGTCGGCGAAGAAGTGCTTTCGGAGTTCGAGTCTCAATTCAGTTATGCGCGCGAACTCTTTCGCGAGGTTTACGACGCCGATGTGGTGCGGCAAAAATACCCCATGCTGTTTTTGACCCAGCGAGCGCCTGGGCACTCGCCCATCGGCCCCAGCCTGCATGTGGACTTGATCGAAGCCAACCGGAGGCAGTTGCTGGCCGCGGGGCTGAGGGCGGAGTCGATTGCGGTGGTTGGTGGATGTACTCAATGCCACCCAGAGATGTTCTACTCGCACCGTGGTTCGCGCGGGCGGACGGGACGCATGATGGCTGTGGTGGGGATGAAGCAGGGAATAAGGGTACAAGGGATCAAGGGAACTGGGAACAAGGGAACGAGGGACTAAGTTCGCCTGTTATCTTTCTCTATCGTTCTTCTGGGGAATAGGTATCTTGTCCCCGTATTCCCGTATTCCCGGTGCGGGAATCAGTGGGTTGGCGAGTTCGCCGGAGGGTCGGCGGACCCTCCGCACAGCCGGTCAGGAGAGGTCGCGGAAAATCTCATTGAACGAAGCATTTTCGCGGTAGCAAATCGGGCAGTGGCTAAAGTGTGTGAGTGAGAACTCAGTCCGAGGCCAGAAAGATTGCCCGGAAGGACCCGCGGCTAAAGCCGCCTCAATATTTTGCTCTTTATTCAGCAGCCCGAAGGCTGCTGCTCCCTCCGATGTGCCGAACGAAAGTGTGCCGTGACCAGTTCTCACGCAGACACTAAAACCCACACTCAATTTGGCAGCTTAATCGGCGCGAGTAAACTCGCGCCCTGATGCAAGACCTCATCCCGGCGAGTTTTTCAGCAGCCTGTAAAGCCGTGCCTTTATTACAAGGCCTCCATTGCCTGTGCCCGAACGTGTTTTTCCGCAGCCACTAACCTCCCACAGCTTTTAATGGCGTTATCGGCAGTCAGGGCTGAAGCCCTGACCTACCAGTCGTGCCCTAATACGAGGCCGTGTCCCGAAGAGTCTTCCCGCAGCCACGGAAGGCCGTGTCCCGAAGGATTTTTCCGCAGCCTGAGGGGGCCGGTGTTGCTCCAGCCAGATCGCCCTAGGCTCCGCTTGACGCCTCACCTGGGTTCACAAGATCGCGGAGTTCCTTTGACGGTTTGAAGTACGGGACCTTCTTGGCGGGAACTTCGACGCGCTCGCCGGTTTTGGGGTTGCGGCCAATGCGGGGATTGCGCTGGCGAATGCGGAATGAACCAAAACCGCGGATCTCGATCTTATCTCCGGTCTGCAGGGCTCCAATGACAGATCCGAAGATGGTTTCAACAATTACTTCGCCGTCGCGACGCGTGAGGTCGCCCAACGCAGTTACTTTCTCTACCAGGTCTGCTTTGGTCATGTATGATTCGCCTCCCCACTCAGCATAACCGGATTCTGCCCTTCGGTGCACGAAAATACAAGCCCCTTGTGGAATTTAGCTCTTTTGCATCAGCCATTTGGACGTCCCCAGCCCGGCAGATTCCGGGGCGCCCGCCAGCCGGCGATGCTGTATGATGGCGGAAGTCTGCCCCTGGTAGCCCGCCTTGTACCGTAATTCCGCTGCTGCGACGACAGCTTCAGCGAATGGCACCGGGCCCCGGGAGTGACGGTGAGACTGTAGATCGGCGATTCCATCAAAGATGCGGCGGCCGGGATCAGAAACGGATGCCGTTTCGTTGCCGGGGACCCGCGAGACCTCAAGAATGCCTTATCCGGCCTATAGCATCGTGATTCCCGCCTACAACGAGAGCGGACGCATTCCTGCCACGCTTCGCTCGGTTCTGGAGTGCATTCACACCCACAAGTGGAGCGCCGAGATCATTGTGGTGGATGACGGCTCACGGGATAACACAGCAGAGGTAGTGAGGGCGATTGCCGCCGAAGCTCCTGAGTTACGGCTGGTGCAGAATCCGGGGAACCGCGGCAAGGGTTACAGTGTGCGCAACGGGATGCTGCAGGCGCTGGGTGAGGTGGTGATGTTCACCGACGCCGATCTTTCCGCGCCAATGGAAGAGGCTGAGGGGCTGTTTGCCGCCATCGCCGACGGCGCCGACATTGCGATTGGCTCGCGCTGGCTTGAGCGCAACAGGCAAACCCACCGCCAACCGCTTTACCGCCAGTTTTTCGGCCGCTGCTTTAATGCGGTGACGCGCATGATCATGGGGCTGCACTTCGCCGATACGCAGTGCGGCTTCAAGGCTTTTACGCGCAAGGCTGCGCAGACGGTTTTTCAGCTTCAGACGATCGAACGCTGGGGGTTCGATCCAGAGATATTGTTTATCGGCCTGAAGCGCGGTTTCCGCATCGACGAAGTGCCGGTGAGCTGGGCCCACGATGAGCGTACGCGCATGAGCTATCTGAAGGACGGAATGCGCATGCTGCAGGATATCGCGATCGTTCGCTGGAATGCGTTGCTGGGGCGATACGGCCGCCAGGTCGAGCACATCCACCGGTCCAAGGTGGCGAAATAGCCAATCGCGCAAGTGGCGTCGTGAATATTCTACCGAGAGCCTTTGCGCCCTAAACTAATTAGCGGGATCACCCGTCCCAATGTGAGAGGTCCCAGTCGTCGATTTCAATCGTTGCCGGGACCGGATGATACCGCGACCTCCGCAGGCTTGAGCGAAGAGGAGGCGCGCGAGGAGGCAAGTCGAATGATGCGTAAATTCTTGCTCGCCGTCACATTTCTGGCGCTGGGCTCTGTGGCTGCGCTGGCAGCAGATTTCAATGGAAAATGGTCTGCCACGGTGCAGGGAAGAAACGGACCACAGGCCATTTCGTTCAACTTTAAAGCGGATGGCGCGACGCTGACCGGCACCATTACTACGCCGCGCGGCGATACGGATATCTCAAACGGCAAGATTGATGGCGACAACATCAGCTTCGACCAGGTGATGAACTTCAACGGGAATTCGTTCACCATCAGCTATAAGGGAACGATTGCGGGCGACACCATCAAGTTCACCCGCTCATTCCCGGCGGGGCCCGACGGCCAGACTCGTCCTCCACAAGAGTTCACAGCCAATCGTGGGGACGCGGCGCCAGCTCCGGCGGCTGCGCCTCAACAGTAATTGATTTGCGAGGCGTGGCGGGATGAGCTTGCTTTCCCATGTCTCAAAATCGAGACATGGGGCACCCGGTTTCGTGGTTGGTTTACGGGGACGGGCGGAGTTGGCATCCCACCCATTTCGCATAGGGCGCGAAATGGATGGGCATCGGAGATTTGTGGTTTGGATCTGAAAGCGCCTCGAGTCGTGGTGCTGGTACCCGCAACGGCTTGAATGGTAGGGTGGATTCACGGTCTGTGATTTAATTCCCAGCACGGCGAGTCCGGGAATTAGATGACAGACCCTAGCCCCGAAAGGTTTGTCCGCCCTATGGCTCGAGGCTCCAGTCTCCGCAATTCCCGGTGTGCGATTGCGCTTGCCACTTTTGTGCTTGCGGCCCTGGGGATTGCAACGCCAGCGCTGCAGGCACAGAATTTTGACGCTACAGCCTTGCTGGAGCCCGCCAGTCCTGGCGTGCCCTGGTTGATTGAGGCAGGCGACGATCCGGCTTGGGCGCAGCCCGGATTCGACGACTCACACTGGACTCTGTTCGACCCCCACAATTCGCTGACAACTGTGTTCGGGCACGACACGCCGCCGGTGGTCTGGTACCGGCTGCACGTCAAAGAGGATCCCAGGCACACCGGCCTGGCGCTGGACGTGTGGAACCTTTCGCGCGCATTTGAGGTTTATGTAAACGGGGAACGGCTGATTGCAAGCGGGCAGGTGAGCCCGTTCAAGCCATACACTATGAATGCGAGGATTCTGAAACGAATTCCGGATGGGCTGCTGTCGTCGGGTTCCATCGTGATTGCGTTGCGCGTTCACATATCCAGGGTGGAGTGGATGGGCGGGCAGGATCCTGGGTTTTACCCCACCAATCTCCAAATCGGCCAGGAATCAGCTCTCGAGAATGTGAACTGGCTTACCGTGCTGGGCGGGAACGCGCTCACGTGGCTGGAGAGCGCGCTTCTGGTCGGCCTTGGGCTTGTGGCATTGATGTTTTCAAAAGCCGAGCGGCTGGTGGTGGAGTACAAGTGGGTCGCTGCCTGGGGATTGATCGCCCTTTGCGAATTTCCTGAGCCGTTTATCGCATCCTGGCACAACATTCCTGTCGGGTGGGAAGTTTTTACCGACATCTTCAGGCTGTTCATGCCCTACGTGCTGGTTTCGGTTTATTTCTCGTTCGTGAACCAGAAGAGCAGTTGGGGATGGAGGATCATTCTGGCGTTTGCCGGCGTGATGAATATGATGTCAGCTTTCCAGGGGCTGATCTTCGTTTCGCCGCTGCACATCCAGCTTTACCTGAACCTGCCCTTCATCGCGCTGTTTGCGGGGGTGGTGCCGATCGTGCTGGCTACCCAATGGCGGCGAGGTAATCGGGAAGCGGGAATCCTGTTGATTCCGGTGCTTCTCTTCAGCCTATACATCTACGCGGAATTGATTCTGGACTCGCTGTTTGAGGTCCCGGTATGGAGGCAGGTGGCACTGCGCGGAATCTATCTGATCGACCGGTTCCCGATTGGGCCTTTTTCAGTTTCGCTCAACCAGGTATCGGGGATCCTGTCGATCATTTCGCTTACCGTGATCATGATTATGCGATCGACTAGGACGAGCCGGCAGCAGGCGCACATGGAGGCGGAGATGGCGGCCGCGCGCGAAGTGCAGCAAGTGATTCTGCCGGAGCACAGCGAAACGGTGCCGGGCTTCAAGGTGGAAAGCATGTATGAGCCGGCGCAACAGGTGGGCGGCGATTTTTACCAGATACTGCCCATGCGCGACGGCGGCATGCTGGTGGTGATTGGCGATGTTGCAGGCAAGGGCCTTCCCGCGGCGATGCTGGTTTCAGTGCTTGTGGGCGCGACCCGGGGCGTGGCCGAGTACACCTCCGACCCCGCCGAGCTGTTGGCGAATCTGAATGAGAGGCTGGTGGGGCGCGCAGGCGGAGGGTTTTCAACGGCGCTGGTGGCGCGCATTGGACCGCAGGGAGACGTGGCGATCGCCAATGCCGGCCATCTGCCTCCCTACTTCGACGGCATGGAGGTACCGCTGCCCGGCGCGCTGCCGTTGGGAGTGAAATCGGGTGCGCGGTATGAAACTTTCGACTTCAAACTTCCCTTAGGCAGCAGGCTCACGTTCTATTCCGATGGCATTGTGGAGGCTCAGAATGCGCAGGGCGAGATGTTTGGGTTTGAACGAAGCGGGGAGATTGCGTTGCAGCCGGTGGCCGCGATTGTGAAGGCGGCGAAAGAATTCGGGCAGCAGGACGATATGACCGTGGTGGCAATCACGCGGGACGCGGCTGTGGCGAGCGCTGCGTAGGGGTATGTGGCAACTTGCTTGTGTGGTGGCAGAATTATTTTTACACGTAAGTCATGGAGAGCAAGCCTGGAAAGTCGAAGATTGTCAGCTACACGCCGGAGGCGCTTCCGCCCCTTACTGAGGCGCAGATTGCCAATCTGAAGGGGCTCGCCGCGCGGCCCGACAGCGAGATCGACTTTAGCGCCGCTTCCGAGTTGACCGATGAGCAGTGGAAGAACGCCGAGCGTGGGCGTTTCTATCGTCCGGTGAAGGGGCAGATTCGGTCGGTGCAGTTGGGGCTGAAGCCCAGGCTCATTTTGGGAGCTTTATCGGCCCGGCTGAAGCCGTGCCCTTGTTACAAGGCGACCTGAGACTATTTTTTCCGCATCCTGCGCCTCTTGGGGTTTTTGCTTTCCCAGGTCTGAGAATCCAGACCTGGGGCACCTGGCCCTTGTTACAAGGCGGCCTGAGACTAATTTTTCCGCGGCCTGCGCCTCTTGAGGTCTTTGCTTTCCCAGGTCTGAGAATCCAGACCTGGGCACCCGGCCCTTGTTACAAGGCGGCCTGAGGCTAGTTTTTCCGCAGCCTGCGCCTCTTGAGGTCGTTGCATTCTCAGGTCTGAAAATCCAGACCTGTTTCTAGAAAAGGATCGGCAGCAGTTCTGACCGGCCCCGGGGCTGGTAAGATTCAGTCGTTGACTGAACGAATTCAGATCGGGAACTCAAGGCTGGTGCCGATGCTGGGCCTGATCGTTGCCATCGCCATTCTCTACTTCGCACAAGAGCTTCTCATTCCGTTGGCGTTTGCGCTTTTGCTGGCTTTCCTTCTCAGTCCCATAGTCAAGCGGCTGGAAGGGTGGCGGATCCCACGCGCGGCGGCGGCGGTACTGGTGCTGATCGTGGCGGGCGCTGTGCTGGCGATCGTGGGCTGGTTCGCGATGGGGCAGATGATGCAAGTGGGCGCCCGGCTGCGCGACGATGCGCAGAATATCCAGCGTAAGATTGCGGCGCTGCAAGGCCACTCGAATAGCCTCAACGATGCCATCTCCACACTCGAAGATCTGGGCGTCCAGATCAACAACTCAAAGCCGCCGGGTGTGCAGGCGCCGGTGAAGGTCGAGATCGTAACCGAGCACAACATGCTGCAGGCGATCCGCCAGTATGCGGGCAGTGTGCTCAAGCCGCTGGGCACAGCGGGCCTGGTTCTGATTTTTACGCTGTTCATGCTGATCGACCGTGAGAATCTGCGCAACCGGCTGCTGCGTCTGTTGGGCGAGCAGAATCTTCAGGCGACCACCAAAGCGATGGACGACGCGGGGCGGCGAGTGAGCCGCTATGTGCTGCTTCAGTTCACCGTGAATGCGGGGTTCGGCGCGGTAATTGCGCTGGGCCTGTGGCTGCTGGGGGTGCCGAGCCCGCTGCTCTGGGGCGCGTTGGGCATGATGCTTCGATTTCTGCCTTACATCGGGTCGGTAGTCGCGGCGCTGCTGCCTTTCGCGGTGGCGGTTGCGGAGAGCGATGGATGGCGTACTCCGCTTTCAGTGCTTGGCCTTTTCGTTGTGACGGAGACCATTGTCGCCAATATTGTTGAGCCGATGCTGTACGGGGTTAACACGGGACTTTCGGCGGTGGCGCTCCTGGTATCAGCGGTGTTCTGGACGGTGATCTGGGGTCCGGTAGGGTTGGTGCTTTCGACGCCGCTGACGGTTTGTCTCAGCGTGCTTGGGAAGCATTCGCAGCAGTTCGAGTTCCTGAATGTGGTTCTGGGCGACGAACCGGTACTGACGCCCGCGGTGATTTTCTACCAACGACTACTTGCGCTGGACCAGCACGACGCGATGAATATGCTGGAAACGCTGGGTAAGAATGAGCCCCTGATGTCGGTTTTCGACCGGATTGTGATTCCGGCGCTGGCGTTGGCGGAACGAGACCGGCAGACCGGGCAGTTGGATGCAAAGCGCGAGGATTTCATCGTGCAGACCATCAGCGAATTTGTGTTGGAGTTGACGGAGGCCGATGCTTCGGCCGCGGCGGTGCGGGAAATGCGGCATACGCGGGTGTTTTGCATACCGGCGCGGACTACGGCCGACGAGATTGCCTCGGCGATGTGCGCGCATTTTCTGTTGCAGCAGGGGTTTCCGGCGATTCCTTTCCACGTAACGGATTCGCCGGGAGAATTGATCGCGAGCGTGGGGTGCCAGTCGGACGACGTGGTTTGTATTTCAGCGGTGCCTCCGTTCGCGGAGGCGAATGTACGGAAGGTGGCCAAGAGCATTGGGGAAGAAGTGAGTTCGCCAACGCTGATTGCGGGGTTGTGGAGTTATGAGCGCCCGAGCGAGGCTCGAATGCAGAGACTGGTGAAGTCGCTTTCGGCTTCGGTGGCTACAAGTCTGGCAGAGGCGGTGGCGCAGGTTCGGGCGGTCGATGCGCGGTCGGCGAGGGTAATTGAATGAAGAACCAGATGTTTTGCACGCGAAGCGGGCATGAATTGATTGTTGAGATTTCGGATGAACTGGCTGGCCACGTCGGCGCGGCCGCGGCGATCTCCCGCGAAGTGTGGGGGCCGATAATTAAGGGGCGGTCGACTTCCCTGGTCGCCTCGCCCTACGCTGTCGCCGTTTTCGCTACGTCCTGCAGGCCGCGCGCTTCGATTTCGAACTCGCGCATCTTGTACTTCTGAATTTTGCCGCTGAGCGTGGCTGGAAATTCGTCTGCGAAGCGAATGTGCTCGGGGATCTTGTAGTACGCGATCTGACCCTTGCAGAATTCTTTAATCTCTTCTTCGTTTGCATCGATATCCGGTTTCAGACCGGGACGCAGCCTGATCCATGCCACTACAATCTCGCCCAGCCGGGCGTTGGGAATGCCAATCACCTGCACCTCGCCAACTTTGGGATGGGTGTAGAGAAACTCCTCGACCTCGCGGGGATAAATATTCTCGCCGCCGCGGATGATGACGTCGCGTGAGCGGCCTGTGATGTGGATGCATCCGTCCTCGCGCATCACTCCCAGGTCCCCGGTGCGCAGCCAGCCGTCTTTCTGCACCACCAGCGCGGTGCCTTCGGGATCGCCGTCGTAGCCTTTCATGACCGCGTATCCGCGCACGCATACTTCCCCCTGTTCGCCGCGGGGCAACGCTTTATTTGTGACAAAACTCGTTTCAGGCTGCACCAGTGGTGAAGCAATCTTGATTTCGGTCTGGGGCATGGCTCGGCCGACAGTCTTGACGCGAATCTCGATGGAGTCGCCGGCATCGCTCATGGTGACCACCGGCGAAGTCTCGGTCTGCCCGTAGGCGATGACCAGTTCGCGGCAGTGCATTTCATCGAGCACGCGTTTCATGAGCTCTACAGGACAGGGCGCGCCGCTCATCATGCCGGTGCGCAGGCTGGTGAGGTCATAGCTTGCGAAATCGTCGAGTCCAAACTCGGCCACATACATTGCGGGGACGCCGTAGACGCTGGTAGCGCGCTCCTCATGGACGGCCCGTAAAGTTGCGCGCGCATCGAAAGTCCAGTTGGGCAGCACAATTGCCGCGCCCGAATTGAGAGCGGACATGGTGCCGATCACGCATCCGTAGCAGTGGAAGAGCGGCACCGGGACAACAATCTTGTCCTGCTCGGAGTAGTGAAATCCCTGGGCAAGAAACTGGCCGTTATTTACCACGTTGTGGTGGGTCAGCATGACGCCTTTGGGCAGGCCGGTGGTTCCGCTGGTGTACTGGATGTTGGCGACGTCATCGATGGCCACGTGATCGGGTAATTGGCCTTCGGCATCGAGCAGCGCTGGCCACTCGGGTGAGTCGAAGTAGATGGTGTGCTCGAGCGCGAGGTCGAGGCCGTGCCGGGCGCGACCCAGAATCTCCTGGTAGTCGGCGCGCTTGTCTTTGTGCCACAGGAAGAGCACTTTCATGCGCGAGCGGGTGAGCGTGAACTGCAACTCGTGGGAGCGGTAAGCGGGATTCACATTTACGAGCGAAGCTCCGGCGCGGGCCGCGCCCATGTGCAACATGATCCATTCAGTGCAGTTGGTGGACCAGATGCCAACGCGATCGCCGCGGCGGATGCCGAGAGACCAGAGGCCGCGAGCCACGCGGTCGGCCGTAGCGCTAAGTTCGCCCCAGGTGAGGCGCTTGCCCTGGTGCATGCTGGCTACTGCGAGGCGGTCAGGGAAACGATCGGCGGTGCGGGTAAGCAGGCCGCCGATGGTGAGTTCAAGCAGAGGGCAGGCCGGGCCCCGCGCATAGCTTTGTAGACACAAGTTTTGTTCGACGGGCATCAACGCGCCTTCAGTTGGGATGAATGCGAAGGTGTAACCAAGGAGTTTACGCCGGAGATGGCGGGTGCTATGTGATCTGCTTCACATGAGGGGAGGGATTTGCAGGAATTTGTTGTGGTGAATCCGAAGTTCGTTGAGAAACAAATGCAGTCACACATGTCGCGTTGCGACACCCACAGACGATGAAAATGCTGGCCCGCATCTAGCGTGCGCGGGCGAGGACGCCCGCACTACAGCCGGTCAGGAGACCGGCGGTACAACTGGGCTGGAGACCGACGCTACTGGTTTTAGCGCAATTCTCAGGGCAGGTCCTTCGACTGCGATTGGCGCAAAACCCGCGCCAATCCCCGCTCAGGATGACAACTTGTTCTTGATGCGAATTCTAGAGCGAGGACACTGGAAGCGATAAACAAATGGCCGGGCCTGACTGCCCGCATTTTATGGGCCTGTTTCAGGGGGCTAAAGACCCCTGCTCCCTCCGTCGAAGCTGTCGTCGGGCGCCGCGCCATTCTTTGATCCGGATAAAACTCCTTCATTGGCCAGGATGCGATAGAGCGTTGACCGGCTGATGGAAAGCTGCTGGGCGGCGCGGAGCTTGTTGCCGCGGTTGAGGTCGAGCACGTATTGCACGTGATGGCGAATGACGGCATCGAGAGAGAGGTTGTCGAGTTGCGTATTGGGCTGGGGCGCGGGTTGTGCCAGCAAGCCATCCGGGATGGCAAGGTCGGTTGACTTGATGACGCCGTTGACCGCTTCGAGCAGAGCAGTCTCAAGCACGCTGGCCAGTTCGCGCACATTTCCCGGCCAGTTATGTTGCAGCAGGCGGGCCAGGGTTCCGGGGCCGAGCAGGACAGGGCGTTGCTGGTAGCGCTCGCAGAGCCGTTCGAGTAGGGCTTGGGCGAGAGGCGCGATATCTTCGCGCCGCTGGCGAAGGGGTGGAATGCCGAAACGGATGGCGGTGAGGCGGAAGGCCAAGTCGGGAAGGATAAGACCTTGCCCGGCCATCTGCCGCAGCGATGTCTCGGACGAGGTGATGACGATTGCCTGGCCCGGTGGGCGATCCTGGAGGGCCTTCAAGACTCCGAGCAGCAATCCCTGCCCGGGCGGAGCCAGCAGGTCAACGCGATCAAGATAGGTAAACCCGGCGAGTCCGGCAGGATTGGCGTCCGTGGCCAGCCATTCGCGCGCATCGCGCCGCCTGAATGCTCCATTGGCAAGCTGCGACCGGCCGAAGACGTAACGGGCCAGGGTCTGCTTGCCCGATCCGTGCTCGCCCTCGATAGTGCCAACCTGAAGGTGCGGAGCCGCCATCTCAGCCTGCATGAGAAGCTTGCGCCAGGCGGCGCTCACTCCCACTACTTCACCGGTGCGGGACGGCTCTATCTCGACAAACGTCAGTCCTGAACCGGAGGACTGAGGCTGAAATTGAATGGCGTTTTGCATCGATCCAAACGTGCCTCGCCTTTGGCCCCAATCCACGCCACACGTTCGTGGCCGGTGAGGGCTTTCCGTGCCGACACCGTTTTCATCGGCCCCCAGGTGCAAAACTTGAGAGTGGAAAACTTGCTGCAGAGCCTCAGGGCGCAACAGCTCCCTGGCGGCGTTACAAGTAAACTTTGAGTGCGAACGTTCAGGCTCTATACTCAGTGCAATCTTTCTTGCTGCTTTCTGTTTCTGCCTGGTACTGTCGTCCCGAATTATGACCGGCTTGCCCAGCTAGACGTTGCGGAGATTGGTGCTTGGGTCCACGACTGAAAAACCTGTTATATGCCGCATGGCTGGCGGCGATCGTCAGCTTTGCGGTTCTCCACTGCCTGAACCTGCGCGCCGATTTTCCCAATCACACGGTGTGGTATGGCGATTGGGCGAAATACACCGACGAGGGTTGGTATTCAAACGCCGCCATCCGTGCGCAGCTGCTGGGCCACTGGTATCTCAAAGACGACTTCAACCCCGGCGTCGCCCTTCCTGTCTGGCCGTTTCTCGAGTGGATTCTGTTTTTCTTTACCGGAGTTTCGCTGCAGGCTGCGCGCGGTTTAGCTGTCGCTGGATTTTTTCTTAACCTGCTGCTCAGCTATCTGCTGCTGCGCACTTCGGTTTCGCGCTGGGCGGCGTTGCTGGCCTTGACCCTGGTGGTCACCAGCCCGTTCCTCTATTGCTTCAGCCGGCTGGCAAATCTTGAGCCATTCCTCACCGTCTTTACTCTGGCCGCGTTCAACCTGGCAGTGCGTTTGCACCGGCTGCGCAGACCGCTTTGGGGTGCAGTTGCCGTCGGACTGCTCTTTGCGGTGATGATGCTTACCAAGACCTACGCAGTGTTTCTGCTCCCCGCGCTGGCGTGGGCCATGGTTTTGCCGCTGCGCGATTGCCGAAGGCTCGCTGTTAAATGTTTGCTGGTTGCGGGTGCTTCGTCCGCCGCAGTTTACGGTCTGTGGCTGGCGCTCATCACCAGCGGCGGATTCCTCGCCGATTACAAACTGCTTTTCTTCATCAACAACTATCCGCGGCCGCACGAGTTCTACTGGCCGCTGGTCGCATTCTGGTGGTCGTTCCACGCCGGATTGTGGGCAGACGAGGTGCTGCTTCCATTAGCCGGCATTGTGGTTCTGGCGGCGTTGATCTCCGCACTCGCCGCTCGGCGAGCATCTCGCGGGGCCGTAACCGAGCGCCTGGCTGGCTTTGCGCGGCGATTGTTCCTCGATCCAGTCTTCGGCGCATCGATCCTTGCCAGCGCGGGGACGATCGCTTTCATGACATACCAGAACCATCCCCAGCCTCGCTATTTCACGCTCACAGCCTTTTTCTGCTTCTTCCTGGTGGCGCAGGGCGCTGCAGCATTGTTTGAGCAGGCTTCAGCCTCCGCGGGCACGCCGCGCATGTTGCTGCGCAGCGGGGCAGTAACGGTGGTTGCGGTCTCGCTTGTGGCAACCGCGGCGAACGCCGCACAAATGCTTTCCTACGTCTCGCATCCCGAATACACGTTTGTGGATGCGGCGGCGCACCTCACGCAATACATTGACAAGCATCCTAATGGTAAGCGGCTGCTGCTCTCGATCAGCGGCGACCAAATTATGCTGGCCACACATCTACCTGGCATCTGCGACGACTACGGCACCATACCGCTCCCCGACAGGCTCGGCGAGTTCCAGCCGGGGTGGTACGCGTCGTGGAACGATCTTGACCCGGGAACGCTTGGAGACCTGCACACGCACTACTCCCTCGAGCAGGTTGCCACGTGGCCGGCTTTCGATGACTCCGATCGCAATGTCCTTGTTCTGTTCAAGCTGCATCCACTTCCAGGCGGCAAAGTTCGCGATGAGACCAAAGAGAATCTTCGCGTGGAATTACCCGATGACAACTACGATGTGGATGACGAGAAATAGATGCGATTCCGCATGGGATGGCCTGCCCTCTCGCGTATGCGACAATCCACACAAGCCTGCGTATCGATGAAAACTTTCTCTCTGGTTCTGATGAGTATTCTTTGCGTGGCCATTCGGTCGATGTCCGCGCAGCCGCAATCGCCTGCACCTGTGCCGGCGCCGGCACTGGTTCTGGCCGGCGGCACGGTTGTCGATGTCACTGGCTGGGGCGATTCGGCCCGCGACCTTATCAATGCCGTTGTGATCATTCGCGAAGGGCGCATTACCGATGTGGGCCCGGCCGGCGTCCTGCAGATTCCCAAGGGCGCGCGCGTTATCGACTGCACAGGGAAGTACATTATTCCGGGCCTGGTGGATGGGTTTGCGGGCATGAACTCGCAGGCCGAGGCCAACGCCAACCTGTATATGGGCGTGACCACGGTGGTTGCGCGCGCCGACTATCAACGCGGATTCATCGACACCGGGGCCAGCGGCGGCCCGCATCTTTACCTGATCGACTCAGTAGGCACGACAGACAACTGGAGCCTTCTAGCGCACAATCCGGAGTGGATTGCGAAGCTGCGCGAAGGCACGCGACCGGTGGAGCTGAACCCCGACGACACCGCGCGGCAATTGGTGGAAACAGCGCGCCTGGGCACGCGCGTGGTGCTGCTGAGCGCCGATGTGACGGCGGCCAACGCGCAATTGATCATTGCGCGCGCCCACGACCTTCACCTTGTAACGTACGGCGAATTTGTGTCCACGCCCTACCGCGTGGGAATCGAAGCAGGCGTGGACGCTCTGGTCCACATGGGCCACTACGAGCTGGGTGCCATACCAAACGAATTGCAGAAGCCGCTGGTCGAGGACCCCTTCGGTCCTTCGGCGGCGACTGCATTTGACTACTCCGAGCGCATTCCCCCAACCGATGCGCGTCTGCGCGCATATGCGCACTTTGTGGCCGCGCACCACGCGGCGCTCTTGCCGACCCTGAGCCTTTACTACGTTGAGCTGCCTGGCCATCGCAACCTGTGGCAGGAGCCTGCTGCCGCATTGCTCAGTCCGAACCGGATGTATCAACCCACCAACCCGGCGACCGGGGAGGTGACGTATCCGCTCCCCACGTGGGCCAGGCACTTGCCGGCTACGGGCCAGCGCTGGTATGAGACCGATCTGCAGAAGAAAGCCGACCAGGCGGCGATGCGGCTGTGGCGCATCAACGGGACGATGTTCGCCGCCTTTCCGCATTACCTTGCCGGCTCCGGCGCCGACGCTCTTGGGACCATGCCGGGCATTTCACTGCATACCGAGCTTGAGCTGCTGGTGCGGCTGGGGCTCTCGTCGCGCGAGGCGCTGGCCGCGGCTACCAATAACTATGCCGAGCAATTCGGCTGGACCGAACTCGGACAGGTTGCGCCCGGCCGCCGCGCCGACGTGCTGGTGGTTGACGGAGACCCAACGGTCAGCATCTGGAATGCTCGGCGCATCTCAACGTTGATTGAGGATGGCAACGTGATTGATCGCGACGCGCTGCTGAAGCTGAAGAAGTAGCGACAGAGAGCAGGGAACAGGGAACAGGTAATAGGGAGCAGGGTTCAGGGGTCGCAACATCTCTTAGAGCGGTCGAGGGGGGTAGTGGATCAGTTTGAAAAAAACAATCCCTCAGGGGCTAAAGCCCGCAGATATATTGCTCGGTTTATGTACGGGCTGAAGCCCGTACCCCTCAAGCTGAAGCCGCTGCCTTCGAGGGCTGTTGAGTCTGCTTTCATCGCCTGATCGTTTACTCTTGAGTCAGCAGCCGATTTCCGCAACTATGGCAAGAACCTCTCCCCGCGCAAAAACCGCAGCAGTCGCCACCGGTAGGCACCACAACCGTTGGCTGGTGCTGATTGCAGTACTCAAGTTTGCGCAGGCTTCTCTCTTCATCCTCATCGGGCTGGGCGCTCATCGCCTGTTGCACAAAGACATCGCCGACGAGATCGAGCTATTCGCCCGCCATATGCGATTCAATCCCGAGTCGAAGCTGATCAACATCATCCTGGAGAGGGCTTCGCTGGTCAACGATCCGCTATTGCGGCGCATTGGTTTCGCGGCCTTTGGCTATTCGGCGCTGTGCATTGCCGAGGGCCTGGGCCTCTATCTTGAGAAGGCCTGGGGCGAGTACCTCACCCTGGCCATCACCGCGTCGTTCCTGCCCTGGGAAGTATTCGAGATCTTCCGGCGCCTTACGTGGCTCCACGCTGGCCTGCTGATCATTAACGTCCTTGTATTTATCTACCTGCTCAAGCTGGTGGGCGAGAAGGTTAAGTCGAAGGCGCGGGCGCGGAAGAAGTAATCGGCCGTTCTCTCTCGGCCAACGGCTAGCCCTCCACAATTCTCCACTTGGGCTTCAAAATCGCCCTTCGCATCTGAAACAGTGCTCAAAGGCAGCGAATTTCTGCCGTAGCAGGCGGAGAAAGAAGCAAACGCCTCCAGAAAACTCCACCCAGGATCACTGGGTTCGCGCGGGGCAGGCGCCTGTTTTTGTCGATTTTCGCCTTTTGTTCTCCTATCACAGGTGGAAATCCGTGTCCAGAGGCTGAACCTCAGCAGTAAACACAACATCTTGTGGTGGGGTCGGAGGAGTTGTCTATTAGGGGATTTTCCCACCTGGCGTGGAGTTTTTCCTCATCTATTAGCCGCTTTTTTCCTTTGCGCGGGGCCAGAAGAGCGCTACTATCGTGCGTGAGTGGAAGAAAGTAGAGCAAAGTGGCCAGGAGTAGCCAATCGGCCAACGCTCAAAAATCCACTGCGGGCTCCGCTTTCAACAGAAGTGTACTGCGTTTTCAGTTCCTCAATTGTGGTTTTTGGGCCCCAAGGTCGAGCGGGTGAACCACTTTCGCTAACCAGCCGGGGCCGAGTTCTTTTAAGGATACCCCGGGCGACGGTACCGCGAGCGAACAGGAAAGCAGAAGCAGGAAGAGGCAGTAGATGTTTCGCGGCAACCATCCGGCGAAGGTCGATGAGAAGGGGCGGCTCAAGCTTCCGGCTGCGTTCAAGCAGCTTGTGGATGCGCAGAGCGTGAGCCAGTTCTACATCACTTCGAGCGATGGGGTTAAGGCTGAGATCTGGCCGCTGCCGGCGTGGGAAAAGGTTGAGGCGAAGCTGGCCGAGTTCAGCATTATGAACGACGCGGTGGAGAAGTACCTGAGTATGACGAGCTACTACGGGCAGCAGGCTGAAATGGACAACCAGGCCCGGGTACTGATTCCGCAGATATTGCGCGGGGCGGCCAAGCTCGATGCGGAGGTGGTGGTGATTGGCAAGATCGACCACCTTGAGGTGCATAACCAGGCAGCATTTGAGGCGAGCCTGCCGGCGAATGCGCTCACCCAGGAAGATCGGCGTTCTGTGGGAGCGATTCTGAATGGCCGGCTGCCGGTGAACCCCTAAGGGGGTGCACATGACGGGCAGCAAACCCAGGCATGTGCCAGTTCTTTTAGAAGTGACGATGGATTTTCTCCGCATTCGCCCCGATGGGACCTATGCGGACTGCACGCTGGGCCTGGGTGGTCACGCCGAAGGAATTTTGCGGCGGCTGGGCCCGAAGGGAAGGCTGATCGGCTTTGACCGGGACCCCGAGGCGCTGGAGCTGGCAACGGCGCGGCTGGAGCGGGTAAGGGCAGAGTTGGGAAGCGAGGCGGCGGAGGTGAGGCTGATCGGCGAGGCGTTCAGCACGATTGCACGGCATGTGGAGCCGGGCACGCTGGACGGATTGCTGGCGGACTTTGGCGCAAGCAGCCTTCACTTTGACGAAGCGCGCAGGGGATTCAGTTTTCAGGCGGACGGGCCGCTGGACATGCGCATGGATACGCGCACCGGGCCGACTGCCGAACAGGTGGTGAATGAGATGGACGAGCGTGAGCTAGCGAATCTCATTTACGAATACGGTGAGGAAAGGAGGTCGCGGACAGTCGCCAGAGCCATTGTGCGAGGGCGGCCAATTGCTACCACCATGCAGCTTGCACGGATTGTAGCATCGGCCGTCCCGCCAATGAAATATATTCACCCGGCTACAAGAACCTTCCAGGCACTGCGCATTTACGTCAATCGCGAGCTTGAAGAAATCAAAGAGCTGCTCGAGGCCGCACCGAAGTTGCTTAAGCCCTCAGCGAGGCTTGCAGTCATAAGTTTTCATAGTCTTGAAGATCGCATCGCGAAAGACAGTTTGAGAGACGGCGCAAGAGAAGGAATCTGGAACATCGTTACCAAGAAGCCGGTGACGGCGGACGAAGAAGAGATTGAACGGAATCCGCGCTCGCGAAGCGCGAAGTTGAGAGTGGCGGAAAGACAGGGACCAGGGACTAGGCACTAGGGCAGGGATTAGGAGAGCACGTATGGCGGCAGCGGTTGCATATTTGGAGTCGGGGCGCGGATGGAACGCGCGGGTTGCCGAGCGCAACGCGGAGCTGTTGGCACAGCAGCCGGTGCGGCGCCGCCGCGTGCGGACTCCGGAGTTCTATTTTGCCAAGAGCTTTGACAACTCGCGTCTGGTGAAAGCTCCGGACCCGGTGCGCGCGCGCCAGATGCAGGTGTTCTGCGCCGCGGTTGCGGTGCTGTTCTCGCTGGTAATGGTCTATGGGCTGCAGCACTTCTACGCGATCGAAAACAGCTACCGCGTTGAGAGCGACAAGCAAACGCTTGAGCAGTTGCGCGAAGAGAACCGCCAGCTCAAGTTGACTGAAGCCGAGCTCACGCAGCCCGGCCGCATCGACGGCCTTGCGCAGCAGCTTGGGCTGATGGCGCCGCAACCTGGGCAGGTTGTGCATCCCAGCGTCCAAGTCACGACAGGCGCGCCTGCGTTGGCGCAGGTTACGAAAAACAGCTATTAGCTTTCAGCTCTCAGCTTGATTGTGCAGCAGGAAGATATTTCTGGGAGCGCGTAAACACTAACTCCGCCCAAAACCTGAAACGCCAAGCCGGCAACGAAGGAGCTGAAAGCTGATAGCTGGGAGCTGAGAGCTGATAGCTGAAAGCTGAGTACCATGCAGGCAGCCGTACGAGCCATTCGCAACCGCGCCACCACGCCCAATGCCGTACCGTTGAAGCGCGGCAGGTTCTGGCTTGTCTGCCTGTTTTTTGTTTTGTGGGCAATCGGCATCGGCGCCCGGCTCTTCTGGCTGCAAATCGTTCGCCATCCTGAATTCGTTGAGCGGGCAGCCAAGCAGCAGCAGCGCACCTTTGAGGTGGCGCCGCGGCGCGGCGTGCTCTACGACCGCGAGGGTCATGAGCTGGCCATGACCGTGCTGGTTGACTCAATCTACGCAGTGCCCAGCGAGATGGACGACAAGCAGCAGGCGGCGCGGATTCTTTCCTCGGCCACGCACGTCGACGCTGAAGACGATCGCACCACCGATAAAGAGATCGCCGAGCGCCTGGCCGTGGGCAAGAATTTTGCCTGGGTGGCGCGGCGCGTGACGCCTGAAGTTGCGGCGCGGGTGCGTGCGCTCAATATGAAGGGCATTTATTTCCAGAAAGAGTTCGAGCGCTTTTACCCCGACAACGAGATTGCAGCGCAGGTGCTTGGCTATGTGGGTGTCGACGATAACGGTCTCGGCGGCCTGGAAGAAAAGTTTGACGGCGAGTTGCATGGCGCGCCGGGCGAGATGTACACCGCCATGGACGCGCGCCGGAAGGTGCTTGGCTCAACTGAGAAGGAGCCGGAGCCCGGCCGCAACTTGGTGCTGACCATTGACTCGAACATCCAGTTCATGGCCGAACGCGCACTCGACCACGCGATGCAGAAGACGCAGGCGCTGAATGGCACCGTGGTGGTGCAGGACTTGCACACCGGCCAGATTCTGGCGCTAGCCATTCGGCCAACCTTCGACCCCAACCAGTTTCGGCACACCACGCCTGAGCTGCTGCGCGATCACGCGGTGAGCGACGTATATGAGCCGGGCTCGACATTCAAGCTGGTCACGTATTCCACGGCGCTCGACCAGCATGTGGCAACGCCCGACGATCCGATCGACTGCCAGGGCGGAAAGATCACTATTTTTGGCCGCACCATTCACGACAATCAAGGCGAACACTTCGGCGTGATTCCCGTTCATAAGGCTTTGGAAGAGTCCAGCGACGTAGCCGCGGTGAAGCTCGCAATGAAGGTTGGTTCAGACCAGTTTTACCAGTACATTCGGGCGTTCGGTTTTGGCACGCGCTCGGGGATTGAGCTGCCCGGCGAAACGCGCGGCCTGCTTCGTCCTGTCAAGCGGTGGCAGCCATCGTCGATCGGTTCTGTCGCGATCGGCCAGGAAATCGCGGTGACGCCGGTGCAACTCGTCACCATGGTTTCGACGATTGCCAATGGCGGAGTCTATCTGCCTCCGCACATCCTGATGCCCGATGCGCCGGCCTCCACAAATCCAAACCAGGACGCTGGCCCGCCGCAAGTGGCTGCGCAGCCGGAGAAGGTGGTGGCGCATTCATTCAAGGCCGGCGAGGATATGCCGGACCCGCTTCCGGCGGGCGCGCACCGCGTTATTTCGACAATGACGGCAGCCGAGATGCGCAAGATGATGGAGGGCGTGGTGCTCTTCGGCACGGGCAAGGCGGCGCAACTCAACGGGTACTCCTCTGGCGGCAAGACAGGTACTGCGCAGAAGATCGATCCGAAGACGCACACCTATTCGAAGACAATGCACATCGGTTCGTTTGCTGGATTCGCGCCGATCAACGATCCGGTGATTGCGGTGGCAGTCATCATCGACACGCCCAAGGGCCAGTACTACGGCGCGGATGTAGCCGCCCCGGTGTTTGCCGAGGTGGCGCAGCAGGTGCTGGAGTACCTGGGAGTGCAACACGATATCGATTTGCGCCCGGCCAAGCCGGCGAGCAAACAAAAGCCGATCGTGGAAGATGAGGCCGACTCGCAGAACGAAGATATCAAGGCTCTCTACGACGCGGCAAACGACCTGCCCGCCGACGACCCGCAGAGCGCGAACGCGAAACCGGTCGAAACGATTGCGCAGAATGCGGGTGCGCAAAACTTGAGTACAAACCAGACTAAGCCTGCCAACGCATCTGCTAAAACTGTGCAGCCAGCGCGATCGCAAAACAACTCCGCCATTCCTCCGGCGCTTACTCAGCTTGCGCAAAATACTCCGCCGCCAATGGGGAAAAGCGTGACCATATCTGAGGCAAAGCAGTTGCGAGTACCTTCGCTGGTGGGTCTCTCGATGCGCGATGTTGTTGTGCAGGCCGAAACGGCAGGGCTCGACGTTCAGATTGCGGGCAGCGGTACGGCGCGCGAACAGGCGCCGGTGGCGGGAACCATGGTGGCTGAGGGGACGAAGATTGTGGTGAAGTGCTCGCGGTAAAAATGCGCTGCGCAGGTTGAGCGTCGGTTTCAGGCCAAGTCGCAATCTCATCCCAACCAACTAGAATCAGCACAGAATGATTTGGAACGACCTCATCGCCGAAGTCTCCGCTGTGGGTTCCGCGGGCAGCTCGTCTGCGCCAATTACTGGCATTGAATACGACTCTCGACGCGTGCGCGCCGGCGCGGTCTTCGTGGCCATGAAGGGCGGCACAACCGACGGCAATCGCTACGTTGAGAAGGCGATCAAATCCGGCGCGCTGGGCGTCATTACTGACTCCGCGCCGACATTCGACCACCTCACCGTTTATCAGCCGGGCTTTCCGATTCTTGAGGTCGAGCACGGCCGGAGGGCGCTGGCGCAGGCTTCAGCGGCATTCTTCGGCCATCCTGAACGCAAACTCGCTGCCATCGGCATCACCGGCACCAATGGCAAAACGACGACGGCATTCCTTGCCGAGTCGCTGCTCAACTTTGCTGCTCGCAAGACCGTGCTCATCGGCACCATCGAATATCATGTGGCGGCTGAGGTGCGGGCGTCAATCCACACTACTCCGGAGTCGCGCGATTTGTATGAGCTGATGGCGGAGGGCGCAGCGCTGGGCGCAACTGAACTTGTTACCGAGGTTTCAAGCCACGCCCTCGACCAGGGACGCATGGCCGGGATCGAGTTCGACGTTGCGGTCTTTACCAATCTCACGCGCGACCATCTTGACTACCACCAGACGATGGAGAATTACTTTGCGGCCAAGCGGCTGCTTTTCGACGGGACGCGCTATACCGCGCCGCGGGTGGCAGTGATCAATGCGTGCGATCCGCACGGTGAAGAGCTTGCCCGCGCCGCTGGCAAAGCCGGCGCTGAGGTGAGGACATATGGAATTGGGGGCATCGGCAAAGGCGATTGGCGCGCGGCGAGTTACACGCTCACGCCGTCGGGCGCGACTATCCAGCTTGAAACGCCGGTTGGGTCGGCGAGCGTTGAATCGCATCTTGCCGGCGAAGTGAACATATTCAACCTGCTTGCGGCCTTCACCGCGGCCCACGCGCGCGGAATTCCTTTTGAGCAGCTTGTCGAATCGGTTCCTAACCTTCGCCCGGTTCCGGGCCGCTTTCAACCCGTTTCCGCGGGCCAGCCGTTTACCGTGATAGTGGACTACGCGCATACCGACGATGCGCTGCGCAACCTGATTGCGTTGGCGCGCCAGATGACCGGGAGCACCGGTGGTCGCGTGATTACAGTGTTTGGCTGCGGCGGCGATCGCGACCGCACCAAGCGCCCCAAGATGGGGCAGGCTGCCGGCGAAAGCAGTGACTTTGTAGTGGCCACCAGCGACAATCCGCGTTCGGAAGATCCGCTGGCGATACTTGCCGAGATCGAGCCGGCTTTGCTTGCCACCAGCGTGAAATATGTAATTGAGCCCGACCGCGCAGCCGCAATCGGGCTTGCGCTGGCCAAGGCCGCGGCAGGCGACGTAGTACTGTTGGCCGGGAAAGGGCATGAGAAGGAACAGATTCTTGCCGATCGCACAATTCCGTTTGACGATGCCGAAGTGGCTCTGCGCGGGCTCGCCCAGCTCGGTTGGGCCAAGTCCGAGTGAACCACATCGGCCATTGAATTAAAACCAGCTTCGCCGTATTGTTGGGGTGCAATGAAACTCACGCTTGCCGAAATCGCAATGGGTGCAGGGGCCATGCTTGAGGCGCCGGCGAGCGTGCCGAATGCCGGCGCACTGATGGTAGAAGGCTACTCGATTGACTCGCGCACGATTGGGCCCGGCGAGGTGTTTTTTGCAGTGCGAGGCGAACGTCTCGATGGGCACGATTACATATCTGCTGCGGTGGAACGCGGCGCACTGGCCGCGGTAGTTTCGCGTGCGCGCGTGGCGGGCTTGCCCGATGGTGCGCTCGCTTCACCGCTATTGATTACCGAGGATCCGCTGACCGCGCTGCAACTGCTGGCCGCGCATGTGCGCAGGCAGTGGGGCAAACGTGTTGTGGCCATTACCGGATCGGCGGGCAAGACCACCACCAAGGAAGCCACGGGAGCCGCGCTGGGCGCAAAGTTCAACGTGCTGAAGTCGCGCGGCAACTTGAACAACGCCTTCGGGCTGCCATTACAGTTGCTGCGCCTGGAGCCGGAACATGAGATCGCGGTGGTTGAGATGGGCATGAACCACGCCGGCGAAATTGCTGCGCTGTGCCGCATTGCTTCGCCCGATTGGGGCGTGGTGACGAATGTGGGCAATGCGCACGTTGAGAAGTTTGTAGACGGGCAGGCGGGCATTGCGCGCGCCAAGTTTGAGCTGGTTGCCGCGTTGCCGTCGAGCGGAGTGGCGTTCCTGAACTGCAGCGATCCTTATGTATCGCAATTTGGCCGCGATTTCGCAGGCCGTGCGGTGTACTTCGGCTATGGTCCGTGTGCCGACCCCCAGATTATTTCAGCCGCAGAAGATCTGAACGGCCTGCACGTGCGATTCCGCGCCGGGGAACGCGAGGGTGGTTTCACGTTGCAGATGCTTGGCGCACACAACGCCACCAATGCGATCGCGGGTCTTGCCGTGGCGATTGAAGCGGGCGTGGATATGGATGCGGCCCTGGGCGCGCTGACCCAGCTTACTGCCGGCGACAAACGCGGGCAGTTGATGGAGATGAACGGCGCAACCATTTTGAATGACAGTTACAATTCGAATCCCGAGGCGCTGCACTCCATGATTCAAACGCTGGCTGCGCGGCCGGCCATGCGGCGCATCCTGGTTGCCGGAGAAATGCTGGAGCTTGGCGAACACTCGCCGGCTCTGCACGCAGCTTGCGGCCGTGCGGCGGCGCAGGCCGAGCTCGACATGGTGGTTGGAGTGCAGGGCAATGCGAAGTTCATTGCCGAAGAGGCTTGTGCCGGCGGCGTTGCGTCGCTTTTTCTGCACGATGCCGATGCCGCGGGCCATTGGCTGGCGCGGAATCTGCGTACGGGCGATGTGGTGCTGGTGAAGGGTTCGCGCGGCGTGCATCTTGAGCGCGCAATTGAAACCGCGAAGAACCTGATGGCAGCCGAGGTGAAATGAGTTTCAGAAAACTTGTGCCAGTCGCCCTGGCGTTGACGATTTTATTATTTCCGGGCGCGATCAAAGCCGATCTTTCACCCGATTGGACGAGGCCGTTCCCGCCATTTCAGATCGCCGGCAATCTCTATTACGTGGGCTCGGCTGATCTCGCGTCTTATCTTGTTGTCACGCCCAAGGGCCTGATTCTGATTAACAGCAACCTGGCATCGTCTCCACCGCTCATTCGCAAAAGTGTTGTGGCGCTGGGTTTCAAATTCACCGACATTAAGATTCTGCTCATCAGTCACGCGCATTACGATCACTGCGCAGGTAGCGCCGAGGTTTTGAAAGAAACTGGCGCCAAGTACGAGGTGATGGACGCCGATGTTTCCGTCGTCGAGTCGGGCGGCCGGACGGATTTTAGATATGGATCGGACCCGACGATGCATTTCGCGCGCGCGCACGTCGATCGCGTTTTGCACGACGGCGATACGGTGAGCCTGGGCGGCGTGGTTCTTACGGCGCATCTGACGGCGGGTCACACGCGGGGAACGACGACATGGACGATGGATGAGCGCGAGGGTGGCCGGTTGCTGCATGCCGTCATTGTCGGCAGTCCGAATGTGAATCCCGGCTACAAGCTGGTTGGGAACAAAACATATCCGCAGATTGCAGCCGATTACAAGCACGGCTTCACGGTTCTCCAGAGCCTGCCCTGCGACATTTTTCTTGGCGCGCATGGAGGTTACTTCGATTTGAAAGAGAAGTACGCGAAGTTCAAGAATGGCGACCGCGACGCGTTCATCGATCCGGCCGGGTACAAGGCATATATAGCGGATCGGCAGCAGGCGTTTGAGGCGGAGCTGCAGCGGCAGACGGGGCGTTAAACTGCTCCGCCTGGTTTTTGGGTTGATCTCGTTGACTCTCTGTCCCGGTATCGCACCACCCAAGCATTAAATTGCGGTATCCTTCTGGCATGAAATCAGCCTATGTTTTCAAGTTTTTGTTTGTGGCTGCGCTGGGCGCGCTGTTCGCGACGCTCATCCATGCGGACCAGGAGAAGTGGCATCGGTTGGGCAAGGATGCGTTTTTGACGTATCAGGCCGGAAAGTTCGCCCAAGACATGATCTCTCCAGCCCCTTTGGCGATCGTCCTCGTTTTGATCATCTTCCTTGCGTTGGTGCTGGCTGCGAGCTACGAATTCTGCGGATACCTGGGAGCGAAGCTGCTCTCGACGCCGGGCGGCAAGAAGCCTGGAGAAATAGCGTAGCAAGTCAGCAAGCGAGCGCGGCTTTGATTGCGGCTTCGGTCTGCGCTAATGAAATGCCGCGCAATAAAAAGACCTTGCTGCGCGAGGATTTGCCGGTTGCGAGTTCGATTGCACTCTTGGGCAGCGAGAAGAATTCGGCCAGGAACGCAACGAGCGCGTCGTTGGCGCGGCCTTCTAGCGGAGGCGCGTTGACGGCGATCTTCAGCTGTGCTGAAGCGCCCTCGCCGTAGACGCCGACGATTGCCGATTTCTTTGCGCCGGGCTGGGCGCGCACCGCCAGCGTGACTCCGCCTTTGGATTGACGCAGCATCAGGGCTGCTCCGGATCGCTGGCTGGATCTTGCATGGCTGGCCGGGGGCGTTTGCCGAAGAGTGCCGTGCCGACGCGGATGCGCGTGGCGCCCTCTGCGATTGCAAGAGCAAAATCGCCGCTCATGCCCATGGACAGGACGTCGAGATTGAGTCCCTGATAAGCCTGCGCCCAGCGGTCGCGCCACGCGCGCAAACTGCGGAAGCAGGCGCGGGTTACTTCATTGGGCGCGCCCCACGGCGCAATGGTCATCAGGCCGCGAGCCTCAAGCGAACTGAGATGGGGCAGCGCCTCAAGCAGCCTGGCAGCGTCGGGCGATTCGGGGTCGATGCCCGCCTTGGTCTCCTCAGAGCTGAGCTTGACCTCGATCAACACTGGCAGGCGTTTGCCGAGTTTTGAGGCTGCATCGTTGAGCCGCTCAGCCAGGCGCAGGGAGTCGAGCGAGTCAATGCCATCGAATAGCTCAACGGCACGCGCGGCTTTGTTCGATTGCAGGTGGCCAATGAGATGACACTCTGTGCCCAGGCGTTTTGGGCCGAGTGCGGCGGATTTGGCGGCCCATTCCTGAACGCGATTTTCGCCGAAGAGCCTGAGGCCCAGTGCGGCGGCTTCGATGATGGTTTCGGGGGGAAAGGTCTTGGAGACGGCCATCAGTTCGACTTCGTTGCGCGGGCGGCCCGCGGCGCGGCAGGCGGCGGCGATGGTGTCTTCGAGCCTGGCGAGATTTTCGGCGAGCGGGTTCAAATGCTTCCTCGGATGGGTCATCGGGCTCAAGCCCGGATGATTCGCGCCGCCCCTACGGGGCTGCAGTGATTTATTTTGCGCCTATCCAGGACTTCGTCCTGGGCTAAATTCCTTGCCTCCCTACGGGAGGCAGCCTTCACGCGGTTCGTCGTGAGTATTTCAGCAACGTCTTCTATTGTTGCAGCATCCAACCGGGGCATGTGGACAATTGTTCTTCTGATCTGCTCGAACATCTTCATGACCATTGCCTGGTATGGTCATTTGAAATTTGAAAGTCAGCCGCTATGGAAGGTGATTGTGGTGAGCTGGGGCATTGCGTTTTTCGAGTACTGTTTCCAGGTTCCCGCTAATCGCATTGGCTACGGCCGCTTCACGCCGGTGCAGCTTAAAGTGATTCAGGAGATTATTACGCTCACGGTCTTCGGCGTCTTCGCCATGTTTTATTTTGGTTCGCACCTGCGCTGGAATCACGCTGTCGCGGGAGTGCTGCTGGTGGGTGCGGCGTTCTTCATGTTTCACAAGTTTTAAGAACAGCTTCTAGCTGCTAGCTTCTAGCTCCTGGCTTCTAGCCTGGCTTAGCTATGCGGCTGCGCGCATTATCGAGCCGGCCCGAAATCTTGACGTGCTCTGCGGCTGCGGTTAGTCCGAAGCGCGGCATGTTTACGTAGATCGCCTCGTACTGGCCCGGCTCAATCGTGTAAGTTTCATGCCAGATTCCCACTGCGCCGTTGTTGCCTACGCGGCGATTGAATTCAGCCCAGGCGGGCAGGTGCGCCGCATTTTTCGCGTGTGCATAGGCGTGCAGCTGCTCAAAGCTGCGCCAGTATTGCACCGTGGCTACACCGCGCCAGTAGAGAAAGAACTCGGCGTGAAGCAAGCCCAGCTCGGGCTGGCGTTTGAGTTCGGCGATCATGGGCGGCATGGCTGCTGCAACGCGCGTCCAGCTTGGTATCGCGAGCAGACGGTTGATCCTCATGCCGATGAGGAAGACGACGAAAGGTTCTTTGCTCTGCGCTGTGTAGCGGCCGGGAAAGATTGGCGGCATGGTGTGACCTCATTCGTGAATGAAGCTTGCGAATGGTGTGCGGGTCTGGAGACCCGCACTACCGCCGGTCAGGAGACCGGCGGTACAACTAGGCCAGAGACTGGCGGTACACCCGGACTGGAGACCAGCGGTACATGCGGTTAACGACCGGCGTTAAATGCCTCAGTGGCCGTGCTCTTCAAGATACTTTTCGACCTCGAGTGCGGCCATGCAGCCTGAGCCGGCAGCGGTAATTGCCTGGCGGTAGCGGCGGTCCTGCACGTCGCCGCATGCAAATACACCGGGAACGATTTCACCCTTATTGGTGGTGAAAACGTTGTTGACGGTCTTGATGTAGCCGTCGTCGTCGAGATCCATCTGACCGGCAAAGAACTTGGCGTTGGGCTCATGGCCGATGCCGAGAAAGAGTCCGCTGACGGCCAGGTCGCAAACTTCGCCGGTCTTCACATCGCGCAGCCTCACGCCCTTGACTTCCTTCTCATCGACTCCGAGAACTTCTTCGACCGCGGTGTTAGTGCGGAATTCGATGTTGGGGTGGGCAATGGCGCGCTCCAGCATGATCTTGGATGCGCGGAACTGCTCGCGCCGGTGCAGCAGCGTTACCTTGGTGGCGAAGCGGGTGAGGAAGAGCGCCTCTTCCATGGCCGAGTCGCCGCCGCCGACTACCGCGATCTCTTTGCCGCGGAAGAAGAAGCCGTCGCAGGTGGCGCAGCTCGAGACGCCGTGACCGATGAGTGCCTGCTCGCTGGGAATTCCGAGCCAGCGAGCGCTTGCGCCTGAGGCGACGATGAGCGTGCGCGTATGAATCTCGCCGATGGAGGTGTGCAGCTTGATGGGATGCGCGCCGAGCTCGACCGAGTTGAGATGCGCCATCTCAAATGTCGCGCCAAAGCGCTGCGCCTGTTTCTTCATGTTGTCGATGAGATCGGGACCCTGGATGCCTTCAGGCCAGCCGGGAAAGTTTTCGACCAGCGTAGTGATGGAGAGTTGGCCGCCAGGTTCGTGGCCCTCAAGCACAAGTGGATTGAGGCCGGCGCGCGCGGTGTAGATGGCAGCGGTCAGCCCTGCGCATCCCGAGCCAAGAATTACGGTTTCGCGAATTTCAGTCATGAGTGGTCTCGAGTCGATTTTAGAGCCTCAGTTCCCCTTGGCGTCCGCGGCAAACATGAGGAAATCGCGACACATTCGCCAACAGGCGGCCCATTCGGCCATAGGTTTGATGCGGATCACCATGCAGCCGATTCAGCCGAGCGGTTCTCGGCGAGCGGTAAGCGCGGCGGCCGCGGCAATTACGAAAATGGGAAAACATTCAACGGTGTAGCGCGGCTCGGGATGTTCGATGGTGCCGAGCATGAGAAAGCGAAGCACCAGGTACCCGCCCAGCATCCACGCCCAGGGCACGCGGCGGCGCACGAACGCCCAGGCCGCGGCGGCCACATAAAAGAGATTGATGAGGCCGAGCAGGATGGCCCATGCGGTCTGGTCGTGGTGCTCGCTCCATCGCCACCAGAAGACATCGAGATCAAACTCCAGGGTTCGCGGGCGCAACAGCATGTCGGCCACGCGCAGCACTGGAAACGTTACGTAATAGCGGAAGGGATGGGCGCGGATGCGCTCCGCGGCGAGAGATGCGAAGCGGCTGTCGAGCTCCGGCGAGATGGTATTGGTCCGGTTATACTCGGCGATCAATTCCAGCGTCTCAACGCGCTGCTGGGGCGAGTCGAATGCGCCTGGGTTCAGCTCGCTCGGATCAAGGTCGTTGGTATCGATTGGTCCTTCGCCGGCTTCCCACAAAACATTGGCAGTGGTCACGTACTCCACGGCCCAGGTACGAGTCCAGCGATAAAAACCGGAGTTGATGCGGTCGCCGGGGTCGTTCAGGTAGCGGGGCGCGAGGGGTTGAAAGACGTGGAATTCGACCCAATTGCGTGCGGTCCAAATTGAAAGCGGCAGCAGGGCGGCGAGGCAAAAGGAGGCCAATGCGGTGAGGCTGCGGCGCAGAGTGTGGCTTGAGACGCTCGTGAGGTTGCGGCTGCGAAATGTGTAGTAGAACAAGCCACCGGCAAGCGACACGAAGAGGAGTGCGCCATCGGGGCGGAGCAGCATGGCTAATGCCGAGGCGCATCCGGCCAGCAGCAATGCGGACAGATCGCGTTGGCCGGCGGCTTCAGCGGCGAGGGCGCGACCCGCGCTGTAGACGCCGAGCGCGATTGCGAAGACGGTGAGGCACTCGGGCATGGCGATGGCCGAATAAACTGCGGTGAAGGGGCAAAGCATGGCCAGCGCCAACGCAAGCCGGCCGGCGCGCTCGGAAAGGTGACGGCGGGCAAAAGCCGCGAGCAGGAGGCCGGCTGCGATGTCAAAGAAAAGTTGCGCGACGAAAACTGCATTCATCCAATTCGTCGGCCAAAAACGAGAAAAAAGCTGCTCGAACGAGGCGAGAAAGATTGGATAAGCGGGCAGACGATAGAGGGAGGGGGAGATATCAGAGCCGGTGCCTGCGCCGTAGATGCCTTGATGCAGCAGGTTATGGCCGAGCTGGAGATAGTCCAGAGTGTCGTCGTCGCCGGGGCGGGGAAAGGCGATGAAGAGGATGCGCATGGCCAGGCCTGCGGCGATGAACGGGAGCCAGCCGCGAGGCAGGCGGGCCTGGTGTTCCGGCTGGTGCATACACAGGAGAATAAATGGGATGGGTGTAAGTGGCTGCTCGCGCCTAAGTTAATAACCGGATCCGGGCCTGGGGGGCAGCGCGGGAAGAGCCCGAAGGTGGCCGCAAACGGCGCCGTTTAAGATTGTGGTTATGGCGAATCTGACTCTCATATATGGCCTGCGCCTCTTGCCCGAAGGGGAAGTGACGGCGATCGAGGACGCGAAACTGAAGCTGGCCAACGGCCACGAGGCCCACGTGACCATGCACACGATCGAGGGTTCGCGCGAGGAGATCGAGACCCAGCTCAAGCGCAGCCTCGACGCGTTTTTCGACTTCTACCCGGAATTATAGAGAGGCAGCGGGGTTGGCGGAGTTAGCGGCGTCAGGTTGCGGCGGCGAGTTTGGGGATTCGCTGTTTTGGCCGGCCAATATTAAAAGTCTCTCATCTGAATCTTCTTAAAGATCAAAGCTCTCTTATCTGCCACTCATGCCGATGGAGTCCCCGCTGCCCCAAATCCTCTGTACGGAGGATTCCGGTGCACCTGTGTCAATTGGCCCGACGCGTTGTAACTGGCTTTGTTGCTTTGCCCCTGCTGGCGCTGGCGCCCTCGACTGCCTTTGCCGGCGGACCAAAGTACGTTGCCGGGGTCAGCTACTTCAATCCCGCCGTGCTTGGCCAGCCGGTGCACTGGCCGGGCGGCCAGGTGAACTACTACGTCGACCAGGGCGCGCTTTCGAGCACTGTTACCAACCAGCAGGCGACGGCCATGGTTGACGCCGCGGCCGCGTTGTGGAGCGCGGTTCCCACAGCGGGCGTGACGCTGACTGACGTGGGCTCGCTCAGCGAAGACGTGAACGGATCGAACATCGCCGTGAATGCGACTGGCCAGATTACCGCTCCCGCAGACGTGACAGCATCGGCCACGGGTTATCCGCTGGGCGTCATTTACGATGCGGATGGATCGGTGATCGACGGCATCTTCGGCGCGACCACCAGTTCGCCCGACACCTGCCAGAACAACGGGGTGTATGTGTGGATGGATAAGCTGAACACCGACGCAACGATCGCGCACGCCATCATCATGCTGAACGGGCTGTGCGCCACTACGCCTCCGATGCTGGCCATGATGAGTTACGAGATTGAGCGGGCTTTCGGCCGCGTGCTCGGGCTAGATTACTCGCAGGTGAATCCGGGGGCGGGCGGTGACGAAGACATGTATGGCGAGCTGGCCTGGCCGGTGATGCAGCCTTTGAGCGGAAACTGCGGCGGCAGCGGCGGAGTTTGCATTCCCGACTCCAACGTATTGCGCTACGACGATATAGCTGCGCTGAACCGCATCTATCCCATTACCGCGGCCAACCTTCCCAGCTTCGCCGGCAAGCAGATTACAGCGGCGAACACGGTTTCAATCCAGGGGACGGTTGAGTTTGCGAGCGGTTACGGAATGCAGGGAGTGAACGTGGTGGCGCGGCCGCTCGACGCAAGTGGAAACCCGCTCTACGAGTACACGGTAAGTTTTGTTTCTGGCGCGTATTTCAGCGGCAACCACGGCAACGCGGTGATGGGGTGGGACGACGCCAACGGCAATCCGTTGTCGATGTGGGGCTCGAACGATGCGGCGATGCAAGGATACTTCGATTTGAGCGGCATTCCTCTGCCGCCGGGCGAGGCTTCGGCGACTTACGAGCTGACTTTTGAAGCCATCGATCCGCTCTATATCCTCACTGACTCGGTTGGCCCTTACATACAGGGCCAGGTCGATCTGTCAGGCACGCTGAACGGGGTCGCTCTCACCGGGATGGCGGCGGGCAGCGCGCAAACATTGACGATTACGGCGGTGGGTACGCCGGAGCCCGGATTCAACGACGCTATTGGCACGATTGCTGCGCCGCGGCCGATGGCGGCTTCGGGGATGTGGTGCGGGCGGCTTAGCCAGGTGGGGCAGACCGACTGGTTTACGTTTCCGGTGCGCGGCAACCGCAGTTTCACCATTGTGACCCAGGCTGGCGATGAGACCGGTGCGCCCACGAATCAAAAGGCCATGCCGTCGATCGGAATCTGGGATGCATTCGATCCGGCAGGTGCAGCGGCGGTGGGCGGGGCTCCGGGGCTGAACGGACTCGCGGTGGGAGAGACGTGGCTGCAGGTGAGTACGCTGGGCGCCGACGTGGTTCGCGTTGGAATTGCCGACACGCGTGGCGACGGACGGCCCGACTATAGTTACAACGGCTGGGTGCTTTACGCGGACACGGTCGAACCTGAGCGGCTGCCGGCCTCGGGCGGGCCGATGGTGATTCACGGCATGGGGTTCAGGCTCGCTGATACTGTGCTGGTGGGCGGGCAGGCCGCGCTGGTCACCAGCATCTCGCCGACTGAGATCACCGCCATTGCGCCGGTGGCTGCGACGGGCGTAACGGGCTCTCAAGATGTTGAAGTTGACGATGCGCCGGTCTTCTACGCATCGGCAGTCATTCCAGCCGGGATCAGCTATGACTCAGGCAACGGTGACGCATTGACGCTGGTGAGTGGGCCCTTCAACTCCGTACCCATCGGCGTTCCAACGCCGTACGCGGTACAGGCGCTTGGAAGCACGCTCGCTCCTGCCGGAGGAGTGACAGTTATCTACACCGTGACCAGCGGAACAGCGGAGCTGGGCTGCGGGCAATCGACTTGCAAGGTTACCGCATCGGGAGACGGGCACGCGCAGATGAATGTGATTGCGGTCGACGGCACGCTGTCGATCGTGACCGCATCGCTGACCAACGGATCGAGCCTTGAAGCGCAATTCTCCGGGGGATCGCCGCCGGTGCTGGCTTCGCTCACGCCAAAGCTTTCGCTGGCGGCGGGAACCACGTTGACCTGGACGGTGGAGGCCCTCGCACTCACGAATGGCGTGCCTGCGGCGGGGCAATCGGTGCAGTGGACAAGCGCGAGCGGAATTTTGGCGCCGGCGGCCGCCGTGCTCACCAATACGTCCGGCATTGCCTCGCAGACGCTGACCGTGGGGCCACTCACTGAAGGGCAACTGGCCACCATCAACGCGTGCGTAAACGGGACGAGCAGTTGCGCTACTTTTTCGGTGATTGGCGCGCGGCCGGAATATGCGACGCTGGTCGCGGTAAGCGGCACGAGCCAGACCATCGCGGCCACGGGCACCCCGAGCCAGGTGGTGCTGCGCGTTCTCGATATGGACGGAAACCCGATGGCCAACGGAACGGTCTCGTTCTACCAGTCGCTTTATGCGTGGACTCCGCCGTGCAATCCGCATGCGGTTTGCGCACAGGGAGTGCTGCTGGCAACGCAATCGGCCACCGCAACTTCAGCCATCGATGGTAGTGTGAGCTTCACTCCGGCGTCGTTGCCGGGGGTAGCGACGAACCTCGTAGGGATCGCGGCGACAGGGAATACGGCGACGGTGGAGGTGGCGATTGAAACAGTGGTCAGTGATCAGTGATCAGTGGTCAGAAACGCTGCAAGCTGCCGGCTTCCAGCGTACGGCGCGCTACCGCTGCGGATTGAGCAGGATGGTTTACTGGTTCTGGTCCGCAGGCTTACTCGATTGAGTCACCCAAGCGGGGATTGAATCGGGGGCCCAATGGCCAAACTTGAGCAAGTCGAATTTTCCGGATCCTGTGGTATCGATGATAGTGATGCTCGTGTCGCACCCCGCTGCTGTCCAGACTTCTCCTTCCAGCGTGCCACAATTACCTGAGAGGACGAGCGCGAAAGTCCTGTCATCGAGCGAAACGCCGTACGCGTGATCAAGCAAGAGGTGCTCAGTTCGGAGCGTAACCTTTCGCGAACAGGAATCGACCACAACTTCGGTGAACGCGAAGTACTTTCCGCGGAGAGCATATTCAGTCCAGCGCGTGCCCTCTAGCGCCGGATTGGTCGACGGTCGGCGAGCCGATGTTCCCATCTTTTGGTCTCTGTCAACAATTGTGACGTCCCATCCGGTGTCAGGTTTTTGAACCTGGGTGTACCAGTCGGGTTTCGCAGTGCACGGTTTTGTTTCGGGCGGGGATTGGCAGAAGCCCGCGATCTGTATTGCAACCAGAGACACTAGGAGCGTCAAAAGTTTTCGTGTCAACACGCGTTCACCGCCTTGAATTCAGCATTTGTGAATTGTAACGCTGGGTTTGGTGAAGAGGGGCGGCGCAGAGCCTGCGGGCGAAGGACAACCGCGGATCCTTCGACTCACCACCCCCAAACTGAGATACGTTTGGGGGCCCCAATCGCTCAGAATGACAGGCTTCGCCTATGGAGCTAAGAGCCAAAAGCTGAAAGCTAACAGCTACCTAGCTGGCCACCAGCGTAGGCCTTCTCCTCGGCGCCAGCAGCGGCTGCAATTGCTTGTATGCTGCCTCTGGTGTGAGGCCGTAGCGGGCGCGAAGCAGATCGACTTTGCCGTGCTCGATGAACTGGTCGGGCCAGCCTATGCGGACTACCGGGACCTTGCTGCCCAAGTCCTCCAGTGCTTCCACGACTGCCGATCCAAACCCGCCCATCAGAACGTGATCTTCAAAGGTAACGAAGGCGCCCACGCGCGAGGCGTAGCGGGCCAGCATCTCGCGGTCGATGGGCTTGACGAATCGCGGATTAATGACTGCGGCCGAGAAGCCGTCGCTCTCAAGCATCGCGGCGAGTTTCTGCGCCATTGCGTTCATGGGGCCGAGCCCGAGAATCGCCACATCGGACCCGTCAGAAATAATCTCTGCTTTACCAACCGGAATGCTCTGCGGTTCCGGCTTGCGCGCCACGCCGACCACTGCGCCGCGCGGATAGCGAATCGCCGATGGGCCTGGAATCTCCAGGGCCGTCTTCATCATGTCGGCAAGTTCGTCTTCATCTTTGGGCGACATCAGCACCATATCGGGCACCGAGCGGAGATAGCCAATATCGAAGAGGCCATGATGCGTGGGTCCATCGTCGCCGCTGAGTCCGGCGCGGTCCATGCAAAAGAGCACGGGCAACTTTTGCAGCGCGATATCGTGCACGATGGGGTCGAATGCGCGTTGAAGAAATGTTGAATAGATGGCGCACACCGGGCGGAATCCGCGCGTGGCCATGCCGCCGGCAAAGACTACCGCGTGCTCTTCGGCGATGCCTACGTCGAAGTAGCGTTTTGGATGCTTGGGGCGAAAGAGATCGAGGCCGGTGCCGTTGGGCATGGCCGCGGTAATGGCCACAATGCGCGGATCTTTGTTAGCAAGGTCGGCGAGGGTGTTGGCGAAGACCTCGGCATAGGTGGGTACGCCGGGAGGAGTGTCGCCGGTTTCGGGATCGTAGGGACCGAGGCCGTGAAATTTTTTCTGTCCGTCGAGCGCGGGTTGAAATCCGCGACCCTTCTGGGTGAGCACATGCAGCAGCACGGGATGGTCGATGGTCTTGAGAAATTTGAAGGTCTCAATCAACAGCGGAAGGTTGTGCCCGTCGATGGGTCCGAAGTATTCAAGGCCGAACTCCTCAAACAGGATGGAGGGCCACAGCATGCTCTTTGCAGCCTCTTCAGCGCGCCGCACCACCTTGATGGCGGTCTTGCCTGCAAAGCGCTCGATGAGTCGCGAGGCGCGGTCGTGCAAGTGCTGGTAGTGCTCGTTGGTGACAATACGGTGGAAGTAGCGGGCAACCGCGCCGACATTGCGGTCGATAGACCACTCGTTGTCGTTGAGCACCACGATCATGCGCTTGGTCTGCTCGGCGATGTTGTTCATCGCTTCAAAAGTGATGCCGTTGGTGAATGCTGCATCGCCGGCAACGCCAATCACGTGCTCGTGGCCGCCGGCCAGGTCGCGCGCCACGGCCATGCCGAGTGCGGCTGAGAGCGCGGTGCCTGCGTGGCCCGCGCCGTAACAATCGTGCTCGCTCTCGGTGCGCAGCATAAAGCCGTTCAGGCCTCCGGGTTGGCGGATGGTATCGAAGCGGTCGCAGCGGCCGGTGAGCAGCTTGTGCACGTAGGCCTGGTGGCTCACGTCGAAAAGGATCTTGTCATCAGGCGTGTTGAAGACGGCGTGGAGAGAGATAGTCAGTTCGACGACACCGAGGTTGGGTCCGAGGTGGCCGCCGGTCTTTGCCAGCGACTGTATGAGCCGCTCGCGAATCTCTTCGGCAAGAGCCGTCATCTGCGCAGGGTTCAGTTTTTTTACGTCGGCGGGAGAGTGGATGGATTCCAGCAGTGTTCCCATATCGTTCCTTTCCCCCCGGGGAAATTAAGCCGGGAATCCAGGGAACTGCGAAATCCCTGCGGCGAAAGACGTTCAAAAAAAGCCGGGTTTGGGGACTAATAGCCCAGTGTTTAGTATACCCTCGGTCGGTTTTCGAGGCCCGCACGATTGGACGCTGAAACAGGGTAATTGGATCGGGGAATCAGGCGCCGTCTCCAGGGTACCCCGGTGAAGCGCATGGTTAGCAACCCCTGCGCATCCAGCGTATGAGCCGGAGAATCAGAACTCTTACAGTTTGAGCTATTGATCCGGCCCTTAAATAGTGTGTTTGCCTCCCACCCATTCGCGATAAAACCTGCGAAATGGATGGGGCACGGCGCTTGTATTTATGGGCCGGATCAATAATTGCGCGCGGCCGACCAGTTTAGCGTCGTAACCAGTTGAATGGCCAGCGTGTTTTCGTTATGAGGCGAGGCGGAGTTGTCTTTGACGATCTCGTAGTCGACTTTGAGAATCTGGAAGCGATCAGGCCGGAACCCGGCAGCAGTTTCAAGCGACCGTTCTCTGTAATCCCCCGATCCTCTGGTGAGCAGCGAGCGCATCGCCACATACCAGCGCGGGCTGAGCGTTTGCTTGAACTCGGCGTAGCTGTCCCACTCCACGTAGGTGGGCACGACTGAATTCGGCATGACGAACTTTTGCACTTCAACCTGAACGCTGGAGTGGTTGCGGGCGTATGCGGCGTCGAGCCCGAGGGCGCGAGCCGGCCACTTGCGCGGGTTTACCCACCAGGAGTAGTAACTCTCGTATTGTTTGTCCAGATAAGGTCCGCGATAGCCTGAGATTCCAATGCGGAGTCCCTGGTGGATGGTATAGCCCATACCGCCGGCCCAGTTGGCGTATTGGTCATGCGCAAAAATGCTGCGCGGATTGGAAGGTGAGGAATTGGCAAACTGCGCGCGACCGTCCCATTTGCCCCGCGTGAGGTCAATCTCTGCGCCCGCGACGGGAAAAGTGGAGACCTGCGAGTAGTAGTAGCCGTATTCGCTGGGAATGTCGACCAGGGGATTGTCGGCGTCGTCGTAGCGCAGCAGGAACGATCCGAAGGCCGACGAGAGCTCGCCCGCCCGCAGCAGGATGGAACCTTTATCGGCGACGCGGGAGTAATTGAGACTAGCCTGCAAAATGTCTCCCTTGGCGCCAAAGCCCGGGGCCGAAAAATCGGAATAGAAGTAGGGGCGCGTGAAGAGTTGCAGCGCGCCGGTGGCGAACCAGTTGTTGTCGATCTTCCAGGATGGATAAACGACTCCGCGAAAACCCGCCGTTCCCGGCAGGCCATCGCGCGGCGCTTCTTCAAGGATGTTGGAAGTGGCTGCCAGGCCGCTCAGGGATGCTCGCACATTGAATCCCGAAGATGCTTCCTGGGCATTGAGCGTAGCGCAGCACTCACCTGCGTACGCCAGCCACGCAGCAAGAGCAAGGAGCGGGGCGTGTCTCATTTTGCGACCGCCTGTGCGGGTGCGCCCGGCGCATCCTGATGCGTGGCCGGGTTGGCGTACCTGGTAATGACGGAGCGGGGAATGCTGACGAAAGCGTCGACCGCGCGCGGTTCGAACATCGTTCCCGAACACTCGACGAGAATGGAAATTGCGTGCTCGTGGCTCATGCCTTTCCTATAGGCGCGGTCTGAAGTCATGGCGTCATAGGCATCGGCCACGTGAACAATGCGGGCGTCTACGGGGATTGCTTCGCCTGCGAGGCCTTTTGGATAACCGGTGCCATCCCAGTTTTCATGGTGAAGTTCCACTGCGTTCAGATAAGGCGCAAAGCCGCGCACGCCCTCCAGTATCCGCTTGCCGATAACCGGATGCTGCTTGACCTGGGCAAATTCGTCCGGGGTGAGCGAGCCGGGCTTTTGCAAAACAGCATCGGCAACGCCGATCTTGCCGATATCGTGCAGCAGTGCGCCGATGCGGATGCACTCGAGTTGTTGGGGAGGCAGGGCCAGCGCGGCCGCAAGATCGCAGGAGAGCTGGCTGACGCGCGAGCTATGGCCGGCGGTATGGCGATCGCGGGCGTCAAGCGCGTTGGCCAGTGAGCCGATGAACTCGAGGTACGCGGCTTCAAGCCGCTCACCAGCCTCGCGCACTGCCACTGCGGCGCGATTGTAGTTTCCGGTGAGTGCGCGGATTTCCAGAATCGACGAGGGCTTGCCTTTGAACTCGGGCAGCGTGCCGGTACTCCCCGCATCGCGCAGGCGATCGACAACCGCGGCAATCGGTTTGACGATGGATCGCGACGCGAAAATGCTCGACAGCAACAGAAGCAATACGGAAACCGGGACCAGGATCAGAAAGAAATTATGCAACAGCATCAGAACGGGCGCCGTGGCTTCATCGACATTACTCAGAATGTAAAGATCGTACCCGCCGCCGTAGGACTCCACCTGGAGCGACATCCAATTTGCCCCGTGCAGTCGCAGATCGCATTCCTGCTTTCCGAAACATGCAGCCAGATCGCCATTCAGCTCCGCGGCCGCGATGCCGGAGATATTCGACTCAATAACCTGGCCCCCATGAACAATGACGGCAGGAGAAGTGAACTCAGAGAAATTGAAAAGCTCGCCCACAGTCAGGGAGCCGAGATTGCCGTCTTCAGTGTCGACAGGGACGGATGCAATCTGGATGGTGCGGCCGCGCAACTGAAGCAGCCCCGCGTTACCGGCCTTGAATTCCGAAATATCGACGGGAGCAAGTTGCCCGTCCTGCCGCAACACGCCGGCCAGTGGTTTGCCATTTGGGCCTGAGTCCAGGAGAAAGTCGAAGCCCATGTGTTCGCCGAGTTCGCGCAACTGGTCTTCCACGGTTCTTCGCGCCGCGGGGTTGCCGGCATTCTGAAGCAGCAGTTGCATACCTGCCTTCAGCGCCGGATTTTCTCCCGCCACTTTCAAAAAGCGGCTGCTCTCCAGTTCGGTCTTGGCGTGAAGGCGGGCAATGGCGACCTGATTCTGGCGGAGCGAACGGCGCAGACCCTCCCTGACCGCGTTCTGCACCAGGTCCTGGGTCATCCAGAACGCGAACGCCAGCAGCGCCGCGAAAGGGACGAAGCAGATGAGGAAGGCTCGGGTCCGAAGGCGTGTGGTCATGGGCACACCGTAACTTGCTGGACGAATCCGCTGCTATGCGGCACGATCACTTCGCGTTCTCCTCGAGTGGAATGAAGAAATCCAGGGTGGCGTCGTGGCCGGCTTCAATCGTGATCTGTTTCTTGAAAAAGCCCGCGGTTTTGTGCCACGCCACAACCGTGTACTGGCCTGGCGGCACGTCGGGAATGTGGTACAGGCCGGCAGCGTCAGGGCGGGCGTACAAGCGATTGGGCGTAACCACGATCGTTCCCGACATGTTCGGATGCAGGTGGCAAAACACTTCAACGATGCCGGGCTTGGGAAACACTACGGTCCGCGAATCGCCCTTGTCATAACTTCCGAGGTCGAAGCTCTTGACCTTTGAGAGCGAGAACACGTTATGAAAGATGGGGTCCATATTGGGGAATTTCACAGAAAATCCAGCGGGAATCACGACCAGGTCAGGAGAAAAGCGGCGATCCTGCTGGGCCATCTGCGGGGGCGGCAAATCGGGCGCTGGCGCAGCAGGCGCCGCAACCGGACCCTCAAGATAAACCACCACGCGAGAGCGTTCGTACACCAGCGGATCCTCGGGAGTGTCGGCGCCGAGCTTCACTTCAGTCCCGCGCTGGTATACCGATACAGCGGGTGTAACGCTGCGCTTGGTGAGTCTCTTCTTGATGAGGATGGTGCCGCTGATGGTTTCGGCGGGGGCGCAGACCGCGAAAACCGAAAGCGCAAACAGGGCGATTGAAGGCCTCAGCCTCATCCAGGCATCTCCGCAAGATGGTTTTCAGGCGGCCCGCGGAATACGCGGACAATGAAAGTTGCTTACCGCGAAGAACAGGCACTGAATTCGCGGGGTCCTTCTGAATTCGGGAAAAAGTTACGTATGAGGAAAGGGCCGGGGAATTGCTCTCACTGTTTGACGGTAATATAACGCGGTTGGATGCGCACTCACACATTTGTGTATTGCGATTCCGCAGGCGTGGAAGGGCAGTGGGAACAGCGAACCCCACCGCAGTTGTACGATTGGCATGTGCGTGCTGGTTAGCGGGGGGTAGGAAAGTGGCTTTTAAGCGGGTGATATTAGCGGCGGTAGGGTCGGCGGCAGTAGCGGGTTTGGCATTGGCAGCCGCGCAGCCGGCGGCCTGGGGGCAGTTGGCGTTCCCCTCAGGCAATTCAGCGCAAGCCGCGCCGAATCCTCTGACCGATACCACGGTGAATCCAGGCAAGATTCTGCTCTATAACCTTGAAGCGCAGTTTGCCAAGGATGTGGCCGCCAAGGGCGGCGCGGCATTTGCGTTATGGTGCGCTCCCGACGCAGTGATGCTGGGCAACGGGGCCGCTCCGGTGGTGGGCAGGGTGGCAATTGAGAAAGCGGCCAACTGGTTGCCGAAGGATTACCAGCTCACCTGGACGCCCACCGACGCGATGATGGGCCCCTCAGGCGACATGGGTTACACGTGGGGCCATTACGAGGGCCGAAGCAAGGACGCAAACGGCAACCCGGTACTCACAAGCGGGCGTTATATGACCATCTGGCGCAAGGAAGCTGATGGAAGCTGGAAGTTTGTGATGGACGCCGGAGCCAACGACCCTCCGGAATCTGGAGATTGCTGCAAACTGCCGGGACATTAGGGTACGGTCTCTAAACCTAGCATTAAGAACGAGTTGCGATCCTGCGCAGAGATTGGCGGGTAATTGCGCCAATCGTAAGCGAATACGTTTCTTATCGTCCGCGAGGCTGGAATTCGTTCGTAACTCGAACGTAACCCCTTGGAGCCCAAAAACTGGTTACCTCAGTTGTATGTCTAACCGCATACTTCTGCCCTTTTAGTGTCAGAGAAAAGCCCTTCGAAAACACTGATACTCATAACGGGTGTGTTAGGCAATGCATGCACTACTGGACTCGCAACCGGGTGAAGACCAGGCGGGAAAGTCGCGATCGGAGATAAGTATGCCCGATCGTGACTCTGATCCTGTTCTGGACGAGTTGACGGAACTCGCAGCGGAATTGTGCGGAGCCGATTTTGCGTACATTGGTTGGCTTGACGACGATCTTCTGAGGTTCCGATCGCGCTTTGGTTTTGATGCCGCGGCTCAGCCGCGAGACCTGAGCGCCTGCCAATGGACGCTGAAGAGCAGCCTCCCGCTGTTGATTCCCCACACCGGCAAAGACGGTCGTTTTCCGAGGACAGGAATCGAGCTGCTGCCAGGCATCCACTGCCTTTCCTACGCGGGAGTCCCGCTGATTTTGAGTTCGCAGCAGGTAATCGGCACTCTAGCCGTGTTGTCTACAGCGCCCCATCGCTTTACCCAGGAGCACATCAACCGCCTGGTTGTGCTCGGCCACCAGGCGAATACCCGCCTTGAACTCTACGGCCGCATTCAACTGCAGGAGGATGCGCAGCGCGCGCGGCAGCGCACCGAGCGGGCGCTGGCCATCGAGCGCTGCATGGTGTCGGCGACGCTCGATTCCATTCCGGCGCTGGTGACGGTGCTGGACACAGCCGGCCGCGTGGTGAGGATCAATGAGCCCTGCGCGCAACTGACCGGCGTGAGCGCCGATGCGGCTTTGGGGCGGCCGTTTGTTGAGGAGTTTCTTGAAACCGAAGATCGCGGCTGGGCAGCAGCCAGGCTGCGCGAAGCCGCGGCCGGGCAGGCTTCAGGCCCGCATGAGACCGTGTGGAAGACGGTGGGCGACATAGCCCGCAAGAACACATCTTCAAGGGCCGGGGCCGGCAAGCGGCGCGTTAGCTGGACAGTGAAAGCACTGGAGGGCCCGAATGGCGAGATTCAATACCTGATCGTGAGCGGGCAGGATGTAACCGGCCGGCGCGCCATTGAGGCTGCCCTATTGGCCAGCGAAGACCGCTACCGCGAGATGGTGGAGAACAGCCTGGGCATCGTCTTTGCCTGTTCGATGGATGGCCACCTGTTCGCAGTGAACGAGTTTACCGCAGACACGCTGGGCTACAACGCGGAAACGCTGAAGGAACTGGTGATTACGGAGCTGATGGATTCGGCCGGGGCGGGGGTTTTTCAGGAGTGCCTCCGCGCCCTTGAGGCTTCAGATGAGTGGCAGGGAGCGCTCGCCATCCGGCGCAGCGACGGCGAGATGCGGCGCATTGCTGTGCGCACCCGGCGCATTGCCATTCCTGGCGGCGAGCCGTTTGTGCTGTGCAATGGCATGGACGTGACCGAGCAACATCACGCCGAAGAAGCGCTGCACCTGGCTACGCGGCAACGCGAGCTGATTCTGGAGTCGGCGGGCGACGGCATCTTCGGCATCGATCTCGAAGGCAAGATCACGTTCATCAACAATGCCGGCGCGGAAGTGCTGAGCTACACCCCCGACCAGCTCAGAGGCAAAGACGTGCATGACGTCATCCAGCACAGCCATGCCGATGGGACACCCTATTCGAGAGCCGCCAGCCCCATTCTTCAGGCGCTTCGGCGCGCCGAGTCCATCTGGATGCGCGGTGAGGTGTTCTGGCGTAAAGATGAAGCCGCGGTTCCGGTTGAATACACCGCCAATCCTCTCATTGAAGAAGGCCACATCTCGGGCATGGTGATCGCCTTCCAGGATGTTACCGAACGGCGGCGCCTGGAAAGGATGAAGGAGGAATTCATCTCCACGGTCAGTCACGAACTGCGTACGCCGCTAACGGCGTTGCGCGCTTCGCTGGGCCTGATCGCTTCAGGCTCGCTCGACAGCCGGCCTGAAAAGCTGAAACAGATGATCCAGATGGCCATCGGCAACAGCGAGCGGCTGATGCGGCTGGTGAACAACATTCTCGATTTCGATCGCGGCGAAAAAGGCCGGCTGGTTCTGCACCACAAGCAGGTTGAAGCCAATGACCTGCTGCGCCGTGCCGCCGCCGCCGCCGAGCACTCCGCCACCCTGGCGCAGATCACTCTGAAGGTGAGCGCCGCAGCCACGCCGGTGTATGCCGACGATGTGCGGATTCTGCAGGTGTTTAACGAGCTGATTACCAACGCCATCAAGTTCTCGTCGCCCGGATCTACCATTCAGCTTTCGGCGCAACTGGGAGGGATGAGCGCGCTGGGCCGGCCCGAACTGTGCTTTGTGCGCAAGGGCGAGGCCTGCTTCATTGTGGAAGACGAAGGAGTGGGCATGCCGCCAGAGAAGCTGGCGCGCATCTTCGATCGGTTCCAGCAGGGTGACGGCTCTGACACGCGCGCCCTGGGCGGCACCGGCCTGGGCCTGGCGCTCTGCCGCAGCATCGTGGAGCAGCACGGCGGCCGCATCTGGGCCGATAGCCAAGTCGGCAAGGGGAGCCGTTTCTACTTCACGCTGCCCATCATGGCCGAAGTGGAAGTGCCGTAGGGGTACGAACCTAAACAAGTCCAATTTACTCAAGCAAGAAATTGGGTGCCCCATGTCTCGCTCTTGAGACATGGGAAGGCAAGAACTTCAACCCGTCCGCGCTGCCTTTCCCGTCTGCTAAAGTTCTCTGCTATGGAATGCATCAGTGCAGTGCGTGCGCCGGAATTGCGAAAGCTCGCGTTCGTGGCTATCACTGTTGGATTGGCAACTTTTGCCAGTTCGATCGCGGCGCAAACGTCCTCATCTTCGCAATCCACGGCGGGGCAATCGCAGCCAGTCGTTCCTGAATGGGCGCAACCCGGCTCGGCCACGCACACCCAGGTAGCGCCGCCATCCGACTTTCATCGCCCCACCACCACATTCAACACACCTATCGGTATCTTCGACGGGCAATCGGATGTGGGCAGCGCGGTTCTGCCGGGCAGCGCCAGCTACGATGCCGCTAGCGGCAAGTACACCATCAACTCCGCCGGCTACAACGTGTGGTACATGCGCGACGAGTTCCGCTACCTGTGGAAGAAGATGAGCGGCGATGTCTCGCTGGCAGCCGACATCGCGTTTCCCGATCCAAAGGGCTATGGCGATCGCAAGGCTGTGCTCATCATCCGACAAAGCCTCGACGACGATTCAAAAGAAGCGCTGGTCGCGCTGCATGGAGCCGGGATGATCCAACTGGCGCGGCGGCCGGAAAAAGGCGAGCGCGTAAAAGATATGGAGTACCGAATTGGCGGGCGCGGAATGCCCGGCGGCGAATCGCCCGATTCACTGGTGACCGTTTCGGCCCGGCGCATCGGCATTGAAAAGCACGGCGACCAATTCACGCTCTATGTGAGCATGGCCGGCGAACCCATGCACCAGTTCGGCGCGCCCATCACGCTGCATCTCGACGCGCCATTTTATGTGGGCGTCGGTTTCTGCTCGCACCTGCCTGCGACGGTGGACACGGCTGTGCTTTCGCGTGTGGTGCTTGAGAATGGGGCGGGCAAGGTGCGGTAGACGGGTTTTTCCTCTTCCTGAACAAACCGGATTATTTTGCACACGAAAGGGGTCGAAGACTCATCTTCGGCCCCAGTTGTGCGTGGCCCATTTACTGTTGATTGGGGACTGGATCAGTAGTGGGCAAAGGGAGCCTCTGCCGTGGTGCAGGCTGTGTGTTGCCAGAGCCCGGCGTGACTATGCCGGAATCCGTGCCGGGAGTGCCGTTATCGTTCGATGCCAGCTCCGACTGCCGGTACTTGGGCGCGCTCACGTATCCGTGGATGTGATCTTTCGAAACGTCGTTGATCACAACTTCAACGGGTTGTGGGCTGTCGGGCTCGTAGAACATCGCCGGTTGATAAAGATTCACATGTTTCTGCTGCAGGTTGCGGTCATCCACAATCAGCATGAGGTCGGCGTAGCCCTTTTTCGAATTGGCTTTGCCCAGGCGAATGGCGATGGGACCCTCGTGCTTGAACTCTTTTGACTTGGTGATGTCGAACTCAAAGTAATTGCGCTCTCCCCGCTTCTCGAGGGACACGAGCTCGTCGTGAGTTTTCGCAATCGAGCCGGTCAGCTCAGTGCGGGCATTACTCAAATCGCCCTGAGTATTGGTAAGGTCGGCGCGGGTCTGGTCGATGGCCTTGCCCTGCGCGTCGAGTTGAGTCTGCAGCTTTTTGAGGCGCGAGTCCACGACATAGGCGCGATGGGCCGCGACGGGCTTGTTAGGGGCAGTGGCCGCCGCAGCCTGTTGCTCAGCGCGGGCAACCAGCGCGTCCACCTTGGCTGAAAGATTGGTCAACTGGCCGTGGGTTGAGTCAAGCTCGCTTTGCGTTGAATTCAGTTGTGCCGTAACCTGCGCGTTTTTGGCCGCCAGCACCTGCGCGCCGTGGTGCTCGTGAACGGCGTAGCCAATGCCCGCCCCGCCGATCAAAACCGCGGCGATATAGGGAATCACTCGTGAAGCAACCGGCGACTGGGCCGGGGTGGTCGATTCTTCGAACATGGTGAGCCTCCAAGGGTTGGGGATTACTCCGCCCGATTGTTTAGCACGTTCGATTCCAAACGGTCGATTTCGGAAGCTATTGTGTTTCTTATACTTGCGAATCGGGCCCGCTCTGACTGCCACGTAAAAACTTCCCGGTGCGGGTAGAAGATGCCCACTGACATGCAGCCAGGATGCATCGGCTTGTTTCAAACGAGCGAAAGGGCCCCGGCATCGATTCAGGCTTTGATCGTGATTGATAACTTGCTGTGAGACAATCGCTTCGAGCGGCCTTCCCTTCATTCACTTCCGCGCCGCTGGACCCTTCTGAATGGCGATTGCGACTCGCGTTTTAAATCTGCTCTTTGGCCGGCCGCTGGCTACAAGCGAAGAGCGTGCCGAACACATCGGCCCCATTGCGGGCATACCGGTCTTCGGTCTCGACGCGTTGAGTTCGGCGGCATACGGACCTGAGGCTGCGCTGACGCTGCTTATTCCTCTCGGGCTGATGGGCGTGCACTACATTGTGCCCATCAGTACGGCCATCGTCTGCCTGCTGGCGGTGGTCTACATGAGCTACCGACAGACCATCGAGGCGTACCCGCATGGTGGCGGCTCATACACGGTGGCCAGCGAGAACCTGGGCCATGGTCCCGGCCTGCTGGCTGCTGCGGCGCTGATGATTGACTACGTGCTCACCGCGGCAGTGGGTATCTCGGCGGGGGTGGGCGCGCTTATCTCGGCGGCGCCCAGCCTGCAGCCACACACGCTGGCGCTGTGTCTCGGCATCCTGGCGATTCTCACGCTGGTAAACATGCGCGGCGTGCACGACACCGGCATTGTTTTCATGATTCCCACCTATCTGTTCACGATCACGCTGCTGATTGTGATTGGCGCGGGTGGGTGGCAAGTGCTGGCCAGCGGTGGGCATCCGCATCCGGTGACACCGATGCCGGCCATCCCTTCTGCCACTATGGCGATGGCCGGATGGTGGCTGCTGCTCAAAGTCTTTTCGTCAGGCTGCACCGCCATGACCGGCGTTGAAGCGGTGAGTAACGGGGTGATGGCGTTCCGTGACCCGACCCGCAAGAACGCCAAGATCACGCTGACCATCATCATTGCGCTGCTGGCCATTATGCTGCTGGGCATCGCGCTGCTTTGCCGCGCCTACGGCATTTCGGCTACCGATCCTAACGGCACGGGGTACGAGAGCGTGCTCTCGATGCTGACGCGCGCGGTAATGGGGCACGGCTGGTTCTATTACCTCACCATCGCTTCGGTACTGCTGGTGCTGGCGCTCTCAGCCAACACCGCATTTGCCGATTTCCCGCGCCTGACGCGTGCCATTGCGCTCGACGACTTCATGCCGCGAGTCTTCTTGCTGCGTGGCCGCCGCCTGCTCTTTTCGTGGGGCATATATGTGCTGGTGTTTTTGACGGCGCTGCTGCTGATCATTTTCGGGGGCGTGACCGACCGATTGATTCCGCTGTACGCCATAGGCGCCTTCATGGCTTTTACGCTTTCGCAGGCCGGCATGGTGATGCACTGGAAGCGGCAAGGCAACGCTCCGATGCGCATGATGGTTAACCTGCTGGGCGCGGTGGCTACAGGCATTACCACGCTGGTGGTGCTGGTGGCCAAGTTCACTGAAGGCGCGTGGATCACCGCTCTGCTGATCGTGGTGATGATCTCGGTAATGCGGTTGGTGAAAAAGCACTACGAGCACGTTGCCCGCGAGATCGATCTTGACCGGCCCATGATCCCGGTGGATGTGCAGGAGCCGGTAGTGGTGATGCCGGTGGACCGCTGGAGCCGCATCAGCGAAAAAGCTCTTTCATTCGCTTTGTCGATTACGTCGGATGTGCGCTGCGTGCATGTGCAGATCGGGGAAGACGTTGACCCGTTTTGCACGGAGTGGGACGAGAAGATTATTGAGCCGCTCAAAGCGTGCGGCCGGTGCGAACCAAAGCTGTTCACGCTCAAGTCGCCCTACCGCTATATTCTGCAGCCGGTGATTGACTTTGTGCTGAAGGTGGAGCAGGAGACCGGCAAGCGCAAGGTGTGCGTGCTGGTGCCGGAGCTGGTGGTGCATCACTGGTGGGAGGGGTTGCTGCACAATCGCCGCGCCGATCTGCTCAAAGTCATCCTGCTGGTGCGCGGCAATCGGCGTATCGTGGTGATCAATATCCCCTGGTATCTTGATCACGAAGGCACGCCGGCCGACCCCAAGCGCTGAACAGGCGGCGGAAAAATCGTTGGACGAAGCAATTTCGCAACGGTCGATGCAACAGGGGCTGAAGCCCAGACTGATTTTGGGAGCTTTATCGGCGCGAGTAAACTCGCGCCCTGATACGAGACCTCATCCCGGCGAATTTTTCAGCAGCCTGTAAAGCCGTGCCCTAAAAAGAAACAAGACGGGAATTTGCCGATGGTTGGCCTTTGTGGTCTCCCACCCATCGAGCAAAAGGCGCTCGATGGATGGGGCACAGTTTCATCTCCGGCGGGTCGGATACACCGGT
>Ga0181520_10001146_pt1 | contig 55347 bp, 65 predicted proteins | sample PEATcosm2014_Bin_29_FD_132451 | JGI IMG/M metagenome (GOLD analysis project Ga0181520, IMG submission 132451) | Peatland microbial communities from MTU Mesocosm Facility, Houghton, MI, USA - PEATcosm2014_Bin02_30_metaG | ecosystem: Environmental > Terrestrial > Soil > Wetlands > Peat | place... | reverse complement strand
GCATAGGCCGGCGAATTCACGGATCAGTGTGTGACTGTCGGTGATCCCATACCCGTCGAAGACTCTCCCCGACCGGGTGATCATGAAAGAATGACGCTTGCACATTCGAGAAAACTCCCTTTTATCAGCGTTCACACCGATTGATCAGGCACGCGGAACCAACACAATTGCCGTTCCAATCCCACAGGTGTTGCAAAGCGCCCGCTCCACCCGATTCCAGATTATCCGCTGCCGAGCGAAGAATGCGAGCAATCTCCCCGGCGCAGGATGCATCATCATCATCGCCAAAGGCGGAACCATCGGTGATTATTTCGAGCTTGAATACACGATATGTTGCCATGGTAATGACTCCAAACGGTGTTGCAGGGTCAGGGTTAAGAGTCGATACTTAGGATTGATCGGCTTGTTGACCGAGCAACCCTAAAAACCGATACGCTAGAAATAGATCAAACCATCGTCACCTTTGTACGGATAGACTTCGCCGAAAGTCCCGGCTCTGGCGTCAAGGTAGCCTTCAACATCGACCAGATCCCAGTCACCATCCCAAAATCCGCAACCATGCCTTTGGCGCGTATACCAAAAATCACGTCCTGCCCGTTCTTCGTCGCCGTCGATCAAATCAAGAGTCCTTTGATCCGCGCAAAAGGACGCGCAATCCTCCTTAATCTTGCGAAAAGCGCTTTCCGATAGGTCACCGAATGACCAATCCTCGCCTTCCGGAGTGTCGGCGAAAAACATTGCTTGAACGTAGCCTTTCGCGAAATCGTCAAGTGCGCGATAGGCTGGATTGTCCTGACCGTTAAGGATAAATTCGGGCATGGTCTTGACTCCTTCTTAAATTGGTGCGGGATTTCCACCCGCTTGCGCTTGTTACTACGCTATGTCAGACAACGCGAAATCCGCTTTTGTGAACCAAAAGGACTACGCCGCTCGAAAACTTGACGGGATGTCGCATAGCGCATGAGTGATTCCACGTGTTCATTTCATGATCCACACAATAGCAAGGATTGCTTGTCACTGCAACAAGATTCCTTGCCAGGCGTGATAATTTTTATCAATCCCCTATTTTTATCTTGACGTGTTTCCTCGCGATTTCAGCGGGTTACATGCGCGAAAGGATATCGGGGTATGATCAATTTGCGGAAAGGAATTCCGCAAATTGATTGAATGCGATTTACGAAATTCAATCAAAAGTATGTCAAGCGGGAAACTTCACATTTGCCAAATTCTCATTTTCCGTACGAAAAAAGGCCAAACACTGCAGTGGAATGTCGGTACGCGACAAGTCATGATCCACTAAATAATTGTCAATACGCTTCCATGTCTTCGCGCGAATTGCCCGGATGGTACCGGTATACTTATCAGCAATGACAGCCATCCGCTTACGGTGATAATAGTCTTCATAGGGATTTGGGGGACCAACCACAATCATTGCTGTGCGATCTTCATTCCATGCGTAAGATTCATTCTCCCCGAGAACAGGGATTAACTTTGTATGGTCATTGTTCCACACATAATCTTGGTCCATTGGATCTTTTTTTACTGGCTTACACCGTGCCGTGTGCCGGGCGGATTCCTTCGCCAGCTTCCGTTTCATCTCGGCAAGCGCCATGCGGACCAGAAAGCGATGGCGCTTCGCCGTTCTCCCCATGGCTGCACATAGAAGGTTGATTTTCTTTGCGTTTTCGGTCATGCGATGCTCCTGTGCAGGGTGAATTCAGATATCGGTTATCGCGAAATATCACAAATACCTTATTTTGCCCCAATAGTTCAAGTCCTGTTACATCTACATATGTTAATATTATTATTAGTTACATTGATTATAATAACATTTAATAATTTAATGTAACTAATAATAATATTATGTTTTTTCACGTGAATAGAGATGAACTATTGGGGCAAAATAAGGTATTTGTGCAAAAGATGGTGAAAAATGTAGAAGGGATTACCGAATAATGACTTTGGTATCTGGCTAAATGACCCCTGGCTGCGCTACCATCTGGGCTAAGAAGGCGCGGTCGGTGGTTGGTTGAATGGCCTAACATGTTGAATCGACAGGTAAAAATGAGCGAAGAAGCGAAAGAGACGGGGGAAAACGGATTCCAGCCGAAAAACGGATTTTTGGGTGGATTTTTGGGTGGAAAAACGGATTTTTGGGCGAATCGTGGGTGGAAATTGGATTTTTTGGCGAATTATGGGTGGTAAAAAATGAGCGAAGAAGCGAAAGAGACGGGGGAAAAAATGAGCGAAGAAGCGAAAGAGACGGGGGAAAACAGATTTCGCCCGAATTATGGGTGGAAAAAAGGCGAATCCGGGAACCCACTTGGGCATGCATACGTGCATCCGACCATCACAAAGCTCGCCCGGCAATATACACTCTTGGCGGTTCGGACTCTGGCAGAGATTGCCGCCAATCCCGACGCAAAGGATGCAGCACGGGTTGCTGCCGCGAATGCGCTCCTCGATCGTGGTTATGGTCGGGCGCCGGTCAAGGTTCAATTGGAAGGTGACGACGACAGGGTCAAGCAATTCATGATCGCGTTTCAGGAAGCGGCACAGTTAGCCCACGAGTCGGTTGTATCGCGTCCGGACCTGCCGATGGGCGCCGTGGAAGTAATTCCGCCAGGCGATGAATCGGCTGGCGGAACCTTCGCCGACGACGAATCGTTAACTGATAACATAATAGAGGTGTCAAGAGAATAATCGCCAATGACATCAATTATTTATGGACTTCTCGTTATGTCATGAAATCATTGCATTCACGATTTCATTGCTAGTATCACTGTCTAAAGTCTGTTTACCCCCTAAAATCCCCAGCATTTCCGCCACTCACAACATATTGCACAATATATTGCGAGTTATTGAGGGGCAGGGGCAGTCTCAAGGCGAGCCTTCCCGCGGGCCCGCGCGTGGTGCGGCTGATGCATAAGGTGGTAGGGAGGTGGGGCGGACCGCGTTCAACGGCGGGCGAATGGCCTGCCCCCTAGCGCAGATATCCATTATTCAACGACCCGGACCGAAAAACGTGTTCACAATATCCTTGACACCTGCAATACCTAATCTATAGGGTGTGCGGAACGAACTTGTGTTCACACTGCGGGGTATCATCATGGTCGGTATTCCTTCTTCCGCCGAACACGCCTTTCCACCCCTTCCGCGCATCATAAAGCGTGGAGTTATCGGTGCCGCCGTTCTTCTCCTGATGAACGGTGCCTGGTATATGGTCGATCCGAATGAGATGGCCGGCGTTCGGCGTTTGGGTACCGTCATTTCGCCACAGATCGCTGATACTTTGCCGGTGATCGAACCATGATGGACATCGGCATACTGGCGCTGGCTCTTGGCATTTGTCTGGTGATCGCCGGCGCGATCGGCTGGGCGATGTCCTGGGTAACTGATTGGTTGGAACAGAAGGCATGGAGGTTGAGAGCATGACATCCCCTGCGGAAGTCGCGCGGAGCCAAATGAAATTCGTGGATACACCCCTGATGAGGGAATCCGGTCCTCGTGCGCACGATGACAGTCTCGTGAACCATCCGGCCCATTATGGCGGTGTTGATGATCCCTTTGAGGCGATCAAGATCATCGAGCACTACAAGCTGGGGTTTTGTCTCGGCAACCTGCTGAAATATGTCCTGCGGGCCGGTCGCAAACCCGGTAGCAACAGGATCACCGATCTGCGCAAGGCGGCGTGGTATCTGGACCGGGAAATCAGGCGGCTGACGGTGGAGGGTTGGGCGGAGCGTCCTCTCGGAACGAGCGGAGTGGACATGTCGGATGAGTGATGCTCCCGCCTTTCTCCGTCAGCAGATTCTGCGGGATGTCGCAGTCTATCAAGGCCTGGCGCATGTTTCCGAGCCGTTTCGCCCAGGCATTGACACGGTCCATTACGCTGGCCGGGTTTTCGGCGCCGAGGAAATAGTTTCGCTCGTTTCTTCGGCCCTGGATTTCACGCTGACCGCCGGACCCTACGCAGTTCGGCTGGAACGCGCGCTGCGTCAATATTTCGGGGTCAATCGTTTTTGCCTCGTCAATTCCGGGTCCTCGGCCAATCTGTTGATGGTTTCGGCGCTGTGTGCCAGGGGGTGCCCGATTCGGGCGACTGATGGGGATGAAGTTATCACGCCGGCGGCCACTTTCCCGACGACGCTGGCGCCGATCCTGCAGAACCGTCTCATTCCGGTCTTCGTCGATTGCGCGGTAAATACGCTGAACGCCGATTATGCCCAGGTCGAGGCGGCGATCGGTCCGCGCACCCGAGCCATCTTCATTCCGCACACGCTTGGCAGTCCGCACAATGTTACGAAGTTGCGCGAACTGGCCGACCGGCATGGAATATGGTTCCTGGAGGATGGCTGCGATGCCCTTGGCGCGACCTATAATGGGCAATTGATTGGTTCCTTCGGGCACATGTCCTCGGTATCGTTCTACCCGGCGCATCACATGACGACCGGCGAGGGTGGCGGGGTGGCGATCAATGATTCACGGTTCTCCAAGATCGTGCCGTCCCTGCGGGATTGGGGACGGGATTGCTGGTGCATGCCGGGCGCATCCGACACATGCGGGAAGCGCTATGAGCAGGATCATGGCGATTTGCCGCATGGCTACGATCACAAATACGTCTATTCGGAGATCGGCTACAATTTGAAGATGACCGATCTCCAGGCGGCGGTTGGCATCGCGCAGTTGGCCAGATTGCCATCGTTCATTACCCAGCGTCGGTTCAACTATGACTACTACCGTACCGCGCTGGGGGACTTGGCCGAACACGTCGAATTCGCCAGCGTCGACCCGGCCGCGGAACCCTCCTGGTTCGGATTCCCCCTGATCCTCCGGGATCACGTCGACCGTGTCGATTTGCTTCGGTATCTTGCCGGGTCGCGGATTGAGACGCGGCTGTTATTCGCCGGCAATATCCTTCGGCAGCCTGGGTATGCGGACATACCGCATCGGCTTGTTGCGCCGTTGACCGAAACTGATCGGCTGATGCGCCAGGCGCTGTTCATCGGGGTCTATCCCGGCTTGACCGCGGGCATGCGGGACTACGTCGTGGAGCGCCTGTTGAAATATTTCAGGAGGCGGTGATGGAGCTTCTGGTTCCATCTTTCCTCGATACCGCCCGCCTTCGCATCAAGGAGGCGCGGGAACTGGGCGCGGTATTCAACGCTGATGGTTCATGGGAGATGGCGCCGGACCACCCGCCGTTACCGTATAATCTGTCGGATCAGATCAGGGTACTGAGAACCGCGGTGGTGCGGATATTGTCTGAGGAGGTTAAGTCATGAAGATCGTTTTGACCGAGGAAGAGTTTCACGCGTTGATTCTCAAGCATTTCCGGTCCATAAGAATTATCGATGGGCATGAGATCGAGAATATTGCGGTTCCCGCCGCATATTCATCGGTCCGTGATATCGTCATCGAATTCAAGAAGACGGACGTTGAGGAAAGATGTGGATCTGCTGGAGGCGTTGGCATATACCGGCATCCCATTCAAGCGGTATCGTCTCGAACGCTCTTCGATGCGTTGGCCGCGGCACCGGATGATGACGCGGTTGAGGGGAGTGATCCCCTATGAACGCTCCTGAACCAACACCTGCCGCCGGTCACAATTCCGTCTCCGCCGATGCGCTGAAATCCTTCGTCGACCGGATCGAGCGCTTGCGCGAAGAGATCAAGGCGCTGAATTCCGATGTCTCCGAGGTCTACAAAGAGGCGAAGTCGTTCGGGTTTGATACCAAGATCATGAAGAAGCTTATCGCCGAACGGTCGAAGAGCCCTCTTGATCTGATCGAGCAGGAGAGTTTGTTGGAAGTTTACCGCGCGGCGATGGGGATGTCCTCGCGTGCGCGTACGCGAACGGACGAGGAGGATTCATGATGAAGATCAAGGCGCCCGAAGATGTTCTTGCCCATTCGCAAGTGCAGAGACTGAATGATCTGGGGACCGGAGGCTTGACCCTGCGCGATTGGTTCGCCGGCCAGGCGATGATCGGTCTGTTCGCCGGTCGCTGGGTGCCGAATGCCGAACATGATGTCGGTGGGTTCGAGAAAGCCTATGCGGATTACGCTTACGCGGTCGCCGACATGATGCTGGAACGCCGGGGAATTCAAGAATGACCCCCGCGGAATCGGGTATCTTCGGTGGCGACGGTGTCGACGCTAGATAAATTTCTCCATGTTCGGGCGTCCACGTCCGAACATAGATTGTGGAAGAAGGAAGCGCGCCGTATTGGCAAGACCGTATCCGCCTGGATACGCGGATTGGCCAACCGCGAATTGAAGTGGACCGAAGAAGGTGGAGCGGCGCTGATCGAATGGCGTCCAGTTGCCGCAATGCCCATGCGCGGGGAATTCTTGATTGCCGAACGGTCATTATTGGACAATCGTTATATTGTCAGATACGTTGGGCTGAACGGCAGAGAGCCGAAAGATTTGCGCGGTGTTACCCTCGAAACCGCATTCGGTTGGGCGCCCGTACCACCGGAAGGGCAGATTCGGGGGACTGGGCCGAAGACGCTGGCGGCTGCGCATCGGAAGAGGAAGAGTAAGTACATGACGAAGTATATGCGGATGTATAAAGCGAGAAAACAGAATGAGAAACCCGAGTAATTGGTTCTTCCTCACCGGCTCGTTCTTCTTTGCGGCGGGTGTCATTACAAACATGCTTCGGGGAGGATGAGCATGACTCCTGAACGCGATATGGTTGATGACTTTCTTTCCCGTATGGTTGGGCAGGCGCTGCGCGATGCGCTGCGCGATGCGCTGGTGAAGGATGTTGAGACGGGGGAACTTGATCTTACCCGATTGGGCGCCGTGGCCGTGCGGGCGACGGTAGCGGCCGGGGTCGAGTTGCGCATGTGTCAGACGTCGGCACCCGATGGATTATTCATTCTGCGCTTCCTTAGCCCCGTTGCCGATATGCGATTGGCCGAGGATTTCAGTACCTGGATGCAATTGCGGTACCCTGGGCAACCATTCCTGATATTGGGTCCGGAGGTATCGTTCGAATCGATGGAAGTGGTACGGTCGAAGGATGGCGCCCGCTGTTTTTATATCCCGGGGATGGAGAAAGGGCATGGATGACGCTGAATATTTTCGTCGCGGCGTGCGCGAGGGATGGTGCTGGTTCTTGTTGACGGTCGTTGGGGCTATTCTCCTGGCGCTCCAGGCAACCGATGTCATTCAGCATTCGTCCTGGCCCCGTGTCGTTTGCAAAATTTGGATACCGGCGCTTCATGCGGTGATTGTGTTCGTTATCATTTGTTGCATTTACGGAATAAAGCACGCGAGGACATTGCGGAATCTTCTGGAAGCCTGGTGCCTTTTGCTGTGGTCTCTGACCTGTTCGTTTCTATGCATAGGTCTGGTTTATCCCGGCTATGCGCTCTTCGTCCTTGTTCAATATATCCTGATCGGTTATTTCGGCGTTGTTCCTTATATCCTCCAGCCGGCGAAGGATCGTTTGCTGGTGGAGAGAATCCGTTCGGTTGCGGAACAATTGGCGAAGGGTGAAGGGAATTGATCGATTCCCCAGCTTCCTCTTCTCTTTCCCTTCCTTACACCTATGAAGGATTCGTCACTTTCTACAATGTGATGTTTCGTGATCGCGGTATTACGCTACCGCCGCACTTGCGCGATCCGGCGCGGGCGCTGATGGATAATCGCATACGGAAGCTCATGATTCTGATTGGCCCGGGAGCGGGCAAGAGTTTGATGCTATCCGTAGCCTATCCCGCATTCACCGTCGGGCACGATCCAACGACAACGATTCTCGGTCTATCCGCCGGCGAAGCTTTGATGCAGGGCTTTCAGAAAGCGGTCATGGAATGGGTTGATACCTCCTTTCAGTGGTCGCAGCTTTTCCCCAAGGTGAAGGCCGACAAAGAAGCTGGTTGGAGCACCGAGCGGGGAATGTATGTGACTGGGCGGAATCCCGGGGATCCCGATGCGACATACTTCGCCGCGGGACTGACATCCGCCGCGTTGACGGGCAAACATGCCAGAGTATTGCTTATCGATGACATACACAACAAAGAGAATGCGTCGTCTAGTGCCGCATGTCTGAAAGTAATATCGTCATATTATGACACTGTGATTGGTCGTGCCGATCCACGAGGAGCGCGGTTCATCATGGCGGGCAGGCGTTGGCGCGATGATGACATTTATGCCCATCTTGCCAAGGAGCAGTCCGAGGACTGGGTAATCATGACTTTACCTGCGGAGCGCGAGAAAACCGACCGCCTTTATTGGGATGTTCAGGTTCCGGATGGGCTGGTTTGTTGTTTCAATGAAGGGCTTGTCTGAGTGGATCGTGCCAAACAGCAAGATGCTTCGGAATCATTTATTCTGAGGTTTACCGCATTGGAGTTGATTCTCTTCGTCGGTCTGATAGCCTGCGTATTATCCGGAGTGCTCGATCTGATAAGGTGAAGGTTATGAACGAACAGTCAAAGGCCTGCCGCCGCCGCTCCCGCGATCCCATCTTTGCCTCGACGTATTTCGTCGGGGATGGTCTTGACGTTGGCGCCGGCGCTGATGGCATGTCCAAGAGCGCGCACCTGTTTCCGAAGATTACATCCGTTCGCGAATGGGACAAGGCTGACGGCGATGCCCAGTTTCTGGATGGCGTCGACGATGATTCATATGACTGGCTTTCCAGTTCGCATTGTCTCGAACATTTGGATATGCCTTATCAGGCGTTTTATAATTGGGTCCGGGCGGTACGCCCGGGCGGACATCTGATCATTACGGTTCCGGATTGGCAGCTTTACGAGCATGGCTGCTGGCCGAGCCGGTTCAGCGGCGAGCACCGTTGGCGGTTTTGCATGACCAGCGCCGCTATTTGCGGGCAGGCGACCGGTGGTGGCCCGCGGAAGCCGCAACTGATCGCGGTGACTGATCTTCTCGCGTCGGTGGCGAACGAATCGGATACCGTGCGGGAGATTGAATTGGAGCGATTGGTCTTGATCAGGGACTATCACAATCCCCGGGAGCGTGGAGATCAGACATTGATGTCCGAGGCCGAGTGCGCCATTGAATTCGTGCTGCGCCGGATATGAATCTTTCCGCCATTCCCGAGAATAGCCTGGCTGGGGTGCTTGAGGCCCGTTCCCAAGAGAAGATGAGTAGTCTTTGTGACAGATGCTATGCGCCAGGTGCCTGTTGCCGAGAAATGGGACTGCATAGTCATGACTTGAGGATTCCGAGAGGAGATACTGAGCACTATATGCTTATATCTTCGGAAAGGAAGGCAAACATCCTGATGGATGTATTGAATCTTCCATTTAGATTCAAGGAGAATAAATCACGGGGGGGGCAGTGTTTATTTGTCCTAGGCTTCAACTTGATGGGCGGTGCGGGGATTATGAAAATCGTCCAGATGTTTGTAGGATTTTTGAGCCTGCCAGCGATATTCTATGTGTTCATTATCGAGGTGCGGAAGCTGGTGAAGATCTTGGGCATGCCTGGTGGAGCGAATTGCCATGAATAGAATTCTAATTCGTCGTCAGGCCGCTCTCGGCGATGTCCTTTGCACGACGCCGGTCATCCGGCGGTTCGCGGAAGCTGGTTGGGAAGTTCACGTCCAGACAGGTACGCCCAGCGCGCTTGAGCGTAATCCCCACGTTGCATCCACATTCAGCGCGGACCCGCCGAACATTGCGTATGATCGCGGGGCTAACCTTGATTTGGCTTATGAGAATCGGCCGAGCATGCATATCGTCGATGCCTATTTCGAGATGGCTTTTGGCGAACAGGCTGGTGACAAATCCATCATCTTCGATCACGATGCGCCAAATCCCAAGATTGGTCGTTACGGGTACGTTACGATTCACGGTGCTCATTCCTGGACCAATCGGACGATGCCTCCCGATTTCTGGAATGCCGTCGTTGATGGCATCGTAGGGAGATTACATCGGCGTGTCGTCATGGTCGGTGGGACCGGTGATTTTGTCCGGGAGAATGGCAACGACGTGCAATCGGCCGTCGGCAAGTTATCCCTGCGCGATACCGCCAGTTTGATTGCCCGGGCGTCTTGCCATATTGGAAGCGATTCGTCGCTTCTGCATTTGGCTGGCGCAACCGAGGTGCCGATCGTCGGAATTTATACATCGGTCCGCGGGAAATATCGCGCGCCTTATCGGCACAACGAACTAGCCTGGAACACGGTGGTTCTGGATGCGAACATCGAATGCGCGGGATGTTTGGAACAGGCATCAATTCCCACGACGAACTTGGCCTGTCGTCGTGGGGATGATGCCTGTGTGCGCGCGATAAGCGCTGAAGATGTAATCGAAGCTGTGGCGCGCTTCGTTAGCTGACTTGCTGCGTAAGCGTAAGTTTCTGGTCCTGGCATCGTTTGATCATGTCCGCGACTTCTCCATCCTTTGTCGGATCTCCGAAGACCACGACGCTTCCCGGATAGCCCTTGAGCAACAGCGCGGCATTGTGCTGGGGGCCGTAGCTGCCGGAACTTCCTGAGATGTAGTCATCCAGATCGATAATCGGAACGCCTTTGCTCTTGGCCCAGGTACGCGCGTAGATGTCGACGGTGCGGTTGGAGCATCCGGTGATAAGAATTTCAGCCGGTGTTGCCGCGTGAATGGTGTTCAGCGCCGAATTGATATTGGTCTGGTTGGTGTAGGTTCTACTACCGAAAGCGAGCACGCGCATTCTAGAATTCTCCTGCTGCTACGGGAGGATAGCGCGAGTGTCATTCTTCGGGGATGCCTGTAATTTTGTTCAAGTATGTTTTGGCCAGTTCGATTCGATGCTGCAACGATGTCCCTGGCCAGTGAATGAGGAAATCACCCGGTTCCCATTGCCCCTCCACCGCTAAAGGATCCCCGGCATGCTGGGGATAAAGCGCATAGTCATACGCGTTGAAGGCCTTTTGCGAGATAACCTTTACAATTTCCGGATACAATGCATGAGTATCGATGATGGCTTGTTGCTCGAACCAGAAATGCCCTCGATAATTGGGGAACAGGCCAAGCAAAAGAGCAAGATATCGTTTAGATTCGACCGAATTTCGCAGAAAGAAGGCATCTGCATTGATTCCATTGACGTCTCGGCCGATGATGAAGTCCTTTTCTTCGGATTCGACGAAGGATTTGAGCGTTCTATTGAAATTTGTGATCAGCGAATCGCAGCCACACCAGAAGAACCAGTCAGAATCATCGGAATCGAGCAATTCTCTAAGAAAATAGAGCTTGTCGAAGCCGATTACTCCACAGGAAGGACCACCGGTACGATGAAATGTTGAATATCCGTGTTTTTCGCAGTATTTCAACTTGTTATTGGTGAATGTAAGATCCGCCAGTGGTGCATATTCGAGGCTGTTGAGTGTCACAAGTGCAAATTTCATCGGAATCTCCGTAAAATCTGTGATATCCTGCCACGGATTGTTGATTTCGTCACGTCTTTGGTGCCTCGTGCAACGGCTTAAAGTTCATTACGGTATCGATCCGGTCGGGAAGGGCAAATTCGCGTTCTATTGGCCGGAATCGGACCAGAAGCGGGGCGAAGTCCGTGCTGTCAAGCGCGGTGAACCGATGACTTTCGAATCGACCTATCAATGCCGTCCCGGCAATCGAATTGGTAGCATTTTCACACAATCCGACTTCGCCTACTACATTCCCCCTGATAATTTGTGCCTGGGTCGTGCGGTGCCGACGGTTCAAGCCTTTATCGCGCGTGGGCATAGCGTCGGGCAGGCATGGGATACCGCCTCGAAAGACACGGCGACTTCGGCGCATACGGTCTGTATCACCGGGCTCTTGATTCCATGCAACAAGTATCATTGTGGAGAGGATCCCGCGGTCGAAGGCCCCTGCGAGGATCATTTTGATGTTCTGATCCTCGACGTGTTCCGCGATAAGGTGGGTTGGGGCGGATTGACCGCGGCGTTCAAGATCGAGACGCGAAAATGGTCGCCGGATGTATCGCTCGTCGAAGATAAATCGTCGGGCATCGCGCTGATTCAGAATCTTCGTTCGGCCGGGGCGCCTATTCAGGAAGTCAAGGCCGAAGAGGGCAAGCGACAGCGCGCGGTGAATGGAATTGGTGGCGGCGCGGGATCTGTTCAGGGATGGTTCCGGTTGCATCGGGTATTATTTCCTATTGAGACGCCAGATTCGCCATGCCCATGGTTGCGCGCCCTGGAAACCGAGCTGAAGGACTTCTCCGGCGAGGACGATGCGTCAAGCGATCAGGTCGATGCGCTTGTCCATCTGGTAACCTATGCTATCAAGCTGGGCGCCGGCGGTGCAGTGCTGCCAAGTGATTGGACGCCGGAACGCGGCACTCCGAATAGTACGGACATGCTGATGCCGGGGGATTATGTCGGTGAGCATGGAGATAGGCGCGCACAATTCTTGACGATGCTCGGAGAATTGCCTAGTTTGGTATCTGATCCATTCTACGGGTTCTGTGGAACCTGCCAGGAATATCTGGGATCGTGGTGCAGGCGCCATGGGATGAACAAGGTATCGCTTGATACCTGTGAATTGTACGTTGAGCGAGGGCCGGGATAGCATATGGCTGAGGAATCCAAAGACAAGTTCGATCCCAATAAGGGCGCTGCACATCCGATGTTTCCGAGCATTGATGGGCTTGTCGGATTCGATGCCAAGAGTACCATGATTCCAGAGGAGATTCTGTCGAAGGTGGGCGATGTTGACGCCTACATGCAGGTGTTTTCCGGGGCCATGCGAAACATGGACATGTCCGAGGCGGCGAAGGCCTCTATCGGACCGCCGATGGGCATCTTTTCCTTCGGCAAGATTTCCTATATGCCGGAAGCATATAATTCCGGCGTTCTTCAATGGCCCGGCATCGCTCCTGAAGCTTTGCGCAAGATTGTGCGGGAAAACGTCGCGCCGCAGATGATCATTGGTATGCGATGCGATGATGTACTTCGTTATTCACAGTTGTCATCGCAACCATGGCAACCGGGCTGGCGGGTCGAGCCGTTGGCCAATGAAGAGAATCCATCGCTCACTGATCTCAAGGACATGCGCGAGGCCGAATTATTTCTGATGAATTCGTCAATCGATCTGGGTCTCAAGGATGCCCGGGTACGAGATGCCAATCGATTGTCCGATTTTCAGAAGTTTCTTTCCGCCCTGGTCCGCGACACGCTCACCTTTGACATGATCGCGGTGTGGACGGACATGTCGAATGATGGGAAGGTCAAGGGGTACAGTCTGTTGCCTGGCGGCAATATCCGGTTGGTCGGTCCGGGTGGATATGAAGGTAGAAAAGAAATATTTGCCGTGGCGATCGACGAGGGCGCGAAGGTAGTCTGCGAGTTCAAGCGAGATGAGCTTGCGGTATATGTAAGAAATCCCAGAATGGACCCGGATGCGCTCGGTTATGGTTATTCTGAGATCGAGATCTCGATGCGATTGATCAAAGGATTTCAGAATGCCGTAGACTTCAATCTTGATAGTTTCGACAGAAGTTCAGTCCCGCATGGGCTACTCGTACTTTCTGGTGGGCAAGTAACACAACGGCAACTCGATCTTCTCAACCGCATGTGGACCAACCTCAAGAAGGGTATCACCAAGGCATGGTCATTGCCGGTTATTGGACTTTCCGAGCAGAGTAAGTTGGAGTTGATCGATTTTTCGCAATTGAAGGGTAATGAGGGTGTCTACAAGGAACTCATGAACATGATCATGGGTGCCTTCGCCACGGTTTATCGGTTTCCAGTGCGGCGGCTGGGGTATCGGATCAGCGGGCATGGCAAGGATACCGAGCCGCTTCCCGATTCTTCGGCGAAATTGGTCGATGATGATGATCCGGGATTGGCACCGCTGCTCATTCACATTGAGAACGTGATCAACGAATATCTTCTATGGACTCGCTGGCCGAATCTGCGGTTTGTTTTCAGCGGCAAGTCTCCCAAGGAGGATGCGCGCCGGTTCGAGTTCAAAAAGAACGCCATGACCTGGGCCGAAGCCCGCGCGTTGTCCGGGCTGCGGCGGTTGTCTGAAATCTTTGACATCAAGCGTCTCAAGGGCCTGGTTTCTTCCGAAGAAGAGAAAGATCTTCAGAAATTAGCCGTCGTGGCTTCCATGGCGCCGATCGATCCCAATTTGTCGGGTATCTTCCAAACGCTCTCGGCGCCATTGTTGAAGAAATGGTTTGGCGTCGACGTGTCAGGCGATGGTGCGTCTGGGAATCTGATGAACAGCAAAACGGACCCTGCGCTCAGTGAAGAACATGGGCATACAAGCGGTGTTCGTAGGGACTCTGCATCTGAATCTCATGAATAATTGAATTTGCCACAGGAGAATTGTCTTGGCTGCTAAGCGAATGCTTACCCGTCCTCCATATATCCTTGCTCACCCCGGAGATCAAAGTGGGTGCGGATGGCACCGGATAATGAGACCTATGCAATGCATGCAGCAACTTGGTCTTATGCATGGTCGTGCCGAGCCAATGTTTCTTCCTCCGCATGTGATCTTGGCTCTTGAGCCGGATGTGGTGGTCTGGCAGCGCCAGGCGGAGGAGAGTCAGATCGATATCATGCGGCAATACCGCGAGGCGCTTCCGCATGCGTTCTTTGTCTATGAGATTGACGATGCCTTGTCCGCGGTACCGGAAAAGTCGTGGCATCGTCCGTTCATGCCGTTGGATATTGATGCGCGGACGGAAAAGGCCGTGGCCCTGTGCGATGCGGTGACGGTCACGACCGAACCACTCCGCCAGCACATGCTATCGATCTGTGAACCCGGTACGGCGGTTCGCGTGGTGCCGAATATGCTGGCCCGCGAGGATGTCCAGTTGGCCGATGGCATGCGTCGTAAGACCCTTGCCGAACCCCAGTTGCGGAAGGATGACAAGCTTCGCATTGGTTGGGGCGGAGGCATCGGGCATCACGGCGATTTGGCCTTGTTGAATGACGTGTTCGCTGAATTGCGAGATGAGGTAACCTGGGTATTTCTTGGTATGCAGCCGGATGTTCCCCTGGGTACCTCCGTTGAATTCTGTGGGGCAACCGGTCCGCAACAATATCTTCAGGCCCTGGCCAGCATTGAAGTGGATCTTGTCGTTGCGCCCCTGGAGGAGAATCTTTTTAATCGGTGCAAATCGAATTTACGTCTCGTCGAGGCCGGCGCTTGTTGCTATCCGGTGATCGCTTCGCCGGTAGACCCCTACAAGACGAACACACCGCCACTCGTCGGTTACGCCGATTCTCCGGAAGAGTGGGTTTCGCTGATTCGAGAATTCATCTCATGGGACAAAGCTCGCCGAGAATTCGCGGGTGAGCGTATGCGCCGGTGGGTCGAGACGAATTATGTCTTGGAAGACCATGCCGAGGAGCGTCTTTGTGGATGGTTGCCGGATGGGGTAGCGCCCTTCGTGGCGCAGAAAGCTAAGCCTAATTCGGCCAGCAAATTGATTATCGTGGGCTCCGGGCTGGATGACAGTTTGGCTTCTGTCGGTAGGATCGTTCCCTCTTTACCGGAGGCATTGGCGTTGTTCTCCGGTTCCCGCAATAGCGACATTCTGGTCGTGCGCCCTGGGGTTACGCTGACTGCCGAGAAGGTTAGGACCTTATGGAAGAGTACCCGACGGGATGAAGTCGCCAGTGTCTCCGTCATGACCAACGATGGGGGGATTACCGGATTTCCACGGCGAGAATTCGTGACGGTGGATGATACGGTTGTGGCGTCTCTCGATAAGTTGTGTGCAGCGGATGCCAATGAAATTCAAATCGCCATAGCGAGCGGACCGGTTCTTCTTATCCGCGCGCCGGCGCTCCGTGCGCTTGGTTATCCCGCCATCGAACACGGGGAATATCCTGAATTCGCCGTGTTGGAATGGAGCGCGATGGCCGGTTCGCGTGGATTTCAGAACGTGGTCAATACGGAAGTTTTCGTGGCTGTACAACAGACGCATACGTTCACAGCCGAGATGTCGCAATTGTACGCTGCTCGGATCGGGATGCGGTGGGCGCAGGGTCAGACAGATGAGATTGCCCTTGGAGCGTTTCGCGAACGGCTTGAATTGCAATTTCATCGGGATGGATACCGGTTCATCCCCCCGCAGGAGCATGGGGATTATGCGACCTGGGTTCGCTATGTCGATACGCTCGGGCCTCGCGGGCGGGAACTGATTCCCGTTATCTCTTCTGCCGACGTTGCCGTATGTCGATACGGGGAGGTTCTTTCGGGAAATTCGGAATGGATCTTGTTCACGCAAAAAGATGCCAAGCTTGAGGATCATGCCGCCGCAGTCTTTCTTGATGCTGTGAAAGGCCTTGATTCAGTATTCGCTTATGCGGATCATGATTACGCGCTGCCGAAAATGGGGCGCGCCGCGCATGATTTCAAACCAGATTTCGATCACCACATGCTGTTTGCCCGTGACTATGTGTCGCAGGTGGTTATGGTGCGCCGGTCATTTCTTGAAATCCCAGATGGATCAGAAGTCAGCGAGGTTGATATTTATCGCGCTGCGCATGCCGCGGCGCGGCGCGACCGTGGATCCCTAGTCCACGTGCCGCGCGTATTGGCTCATCTTCGCCCACCGACTGCCCCGGAGGCATTCGTTGCGCTTGCGGATCGAAAGTTGGTCGTTGCCCAAGAAGCGGCGCGAGCCATTGGGTGGCCCGTGCGGATTGATCGTCATGGCGTTGGACCAATCCTCATGGATGTGTCTTATGCAGCGTCCCCTGACGCCCCACAGCCGAAGGTATCGATCATTGTTCCGACCAAAGACAATCTCGATATGTTGGGGCCATGCCTCGCTACCCTTTTGTCGATGACGGATTATCAGAACTTCGAAGTTCTTATCGTCAGTAACAACACGACCAATCCCGAGATGAAGCGATATCTGCGAGAAGGTTTGTTGGATGCTCGTGTGCGCGTAGTGGAATGGAATGAGCCCTATAATTGGTCAACGCTCAATAATTGGGCAGTTGCCAGGACAGATGGTGAATTTCTGTGTTTGCTGAATGATGACACCCGAGTTGTTTCGCGATCCTGGCTCAGTGAAATGGTTGGAGCGGCGAAAATTCCAGGCGTTGGTACGGTAGGTGCTCGCCTGACTTACCCGAATGGACTGATTCAGCATGTCGGCGTGTGTTGTTCGAACGGTGTCACCGGGCATTATCACAAGGGCATGCCGACACAATATGTCGGCTATAACGGCATTGCCTGTATAAGTCACGAAGCTACAGTGGTGACTGGCGCGTGCATGCTCGTTTCCCGAGAACTATTCGATTTGGTCGGTGGCCTGGATGAAGAATTCGCGCATAACTTCAATGATGTCGCATTTGGTTGGGAGATGCGGCGTCGGGGGCTTGTTAACGTTGTGGCAACCCATGCGGAATTGCAGCATTACGAAGGTGTTACCCGGGTGAGCCCAATGACTTCGGAAGGGCGAACGCTACAGATAACGGAAGGATTACTTCTTCGTGACAAATATCCAGACGTTGATCCATACTGGAACAACAATTTGTCTATCATGCTGGTCCAGGATAGGACGCTAGTGGTCGGAACCAATTTTGACGTGCTGAATTGGAGTCCGGAGCCATTGTCCTGGGTAAAGGAATTGAAGAAATCTGCCGTTTTGTTGATTGGCCCATCTGGATCTATCGACGAGGAGCGCGGGGATCGAGTGTCGATCTATGAAATGGCCTTCCACGATGGCGCTGGCGTGATTACCTCACCTCCGATGGAGAATGTTCGGGCTTTCCCGATCGAGCGACCTGATGTTGCGGCAACTGCGATGCGGCACCTTGACATCGAGCGGGTTATCGTTACCGCGATTGGAAAATTGCATCCGTCAGTGCTCGCTTTTGTGGCTCGCCTTGGTGTTCCTGTCATCTATCGTCCGACCGATGCGGAGAGTGTTTGCCCGCGGCATGATTTGACGGATGGCAGTCGGTACTGTGGTGGGGGGTGGCGGGACATGGAGACTTGCCAGGCCTGCATAGATAGAAATGGAAGTCCGCACGGATATGTCAGTGTCATGGCCTGGCGGGCGGAATGGCTGCGTTTCCTGGCTTCGGCGAATGTGGAAATTGATATTCGACCGATGTTGCTTGGCCCGGAGAAGTTGCTTGCGGTGACGGATACTTACGGGATGAGTGATGAAGAACAGGAGGCCGTGGCATGAGGGTCTATGGCCCCTTGGAACATTATAATTATCAAGTATTGGATAAGGATTGTTCCTGCCGCGTTTGCGAAGATTGGCGGAATAAGAAGGCGGTTGTCGAGAAGCGGGGTGATCTTTATACGAGGGTTACTCGAACGGATGCCCTGGATGCCCGATTATCTTATTTCGCCGCCGCTACTCGGCGCGATCTGTATTGTGAATCCTCTTATCACGCCACGCGAAATTGGTGGGGTCCATATTTCATGAACTGGCTTGATGGCGTGACGATCGAGGTCGACAAGACAGATCGCAACTGGTGGAATCGTGTTGCTTCCAGACTTCCACTTCTCTGGTGGTTTCGCCAGTTCGACCTGGCGCAATCGCCTTCCATGTCCGGCGCCGTGTTGATTGCTTCCGGCCGTGGCGTCCTTGGCCTGATCAACTGAATGTTCTTGACCAGAAGATGATTCACCCGTAGATTCTGATCTGGTACTTGTCCAACTTGACACCGTGTAGACGTTTCCTCCCCAACCTTGACCCCGCTCATGTAGTGGGGTCTTTTTTTCATAGGTATCCCGATCCGATAAGCACTGGGCTAACCTAGAGGCAATTGTTCACGGGTTGCACAGATATGCTCGACACGTTTCAGGACGCCATTATCCTTGACATACCAATTGTCATGAAGTCACAGGTCGTGGCCGATGGTCGTCGGATTGTTTCTGTTGAAGCAAGCAGTGAAACAGTGGATAGTCAAGGAGATATCGTTCTACAAAAGGCGCTCCTTGATTCAGCCATAAGTTTTGTTGCGAACGGACATCTTGACATCGATCATTATTCCGAACTTGGTGATCGGCTGGGCATCCCTAATCCGTTGTCGTATATTATTGGTCGTCCATTGTCGGTAAAGGATTTGGGCGGTGGCCGCACCGGGGTCGTCGGTGAAATCGCGCGATCCCCCGATGGAACATACGATCCTAAGAATCGACGATACGATGAATTCTGGGAGAGCTTGCAGTCTGAACCCCCGGTTCGGTGGAGGGCATCAATTTTTGGTTACCCGATGCCTGATATGGTTGAGGATTGTCGGGATGGCGGCGCGTCGTATGGTGGGGCAACGCGCTTCGTCATAAAGGGCATTGACTGGCGGTCGCTTGCTTTCACTCGGAACCCGGTCAATACCGATCTGCAAGGCTACGCCAAGATTGTCTCGGCGAAATCACATGTGGAAGCGATCATCAAGTCTCGTTTGCTGGCGAAGGATCACGGTGCCCCCGGGCAACCCGGATCAGCCGAAGGCGTGGCGGGGATTCCATCTGATCTGCCAGCGTTGCGAACAGCTTCTTCCGTTCCAGTGATTCCAACCTATGCCCAATTGCCGATGGATGTGCCTAAGTCAATGGATGAATTGGTTGGGCAGCACGCACGGCATATTTTTCCCGGGCATTGTCCGTATAGCGATGCTCTTCCTTCCACGCTTGGTTTCTCTGTGCATTTCCGCCAATGCTGCGGGGCTGATGGCAGTACGGCCGAGATTCTTTCTCGTGCGTTGATGCACTATCTTTTGACGCAATGAAGAATAGGTATTTGGGATCAAATGCCCGCCGACTATCATGACTTCAACAGACGAACCGTTGCGATAGATGCGCAGCCACGGAGATTTTTCGAATGAGCAAGATGAGTGAGATCCTCAGTGCCCTGCACATCCTGCAGAATACCCCGATGAACGAGATCGAATCGTCCATCAAGGATGGCAATTTGATCAAGGCCGCTGCGGATCTTTCCGCCGCTCAGAGCCTGAAGCCGGGAGAAGTCGTCGGCGATCATTGGTTGGAGGGCAATATGAACAAGGGCGCGCAGCGCGAAGAGATCAAGACTGGTCCTTCCGAAGCTTCCTCGGGCGGCGGTGCCGAACGCATGGTGCGCGATTATTCGATGCCCGCCCCGCAGAATGGAACAACGCTGACCGCGGAAAGTCTGGCGCGTATCATGGAACCGGTCGCCGCCGCCTCCAAGGCGCAGACCGAGGCCATTGGCTCATTGATCGAGCATTCCAAGTCCGTCGCCGCAATCCTTTCCGGATTGGTCAAGTCCGAACAGGAAGAAGACGACGAAGAGGAAGAGGACGAAGAGGAAGAGGACGAAGAGGAATCGGAGGTTGTCGAGATCAATGCGGCCAAGGCGCGCACCCTGATCTCCAAGTCGCCGGTCGCCAATAAGCTCTTGGTCAAGTCGTTCCTCGCCAAGGCGCGTGTTCTTATCGCCAAGGCCGCGAAGACCCGCGACAAGGCGAAGGACATGAAGACCGCCGAAGAACGGAAGGCCTGCCGCAAGTCGGCAAAGGAATTGGACAAGCGCGCCGCGCTCTTCCTTGGGAAGGCTCTTGCGATTGCCCGTTTGTCGAAGGAACTTTCCAAGGCACACTTCGAGACCGATATTCTGACCCTCGCCGCCAAGGCCGACATCAATGTCGTCCAGGAAGAGGAAGAGGACGAAGAGGAAGAGGACGAAGAGGAAGAGGAAGAGGGCGACGCCAAGTCCAAGGCCAAGAAGCCGGCCAAGGGCAACCAGGCGGCCAAGCAGGATCCGGCGACCGGAAACCAGGATGACAGCGCCGCCAAGGCGATCGAAGCCATGGGCAAGAAGATCGATGACGCGCTCAGTGGGTTCGGTTTGCTGAAGACCGATGTCCAGGGAATGATGTCCACCATCATGGGGCAGTCCCGTGGAACCGGTGTCGTACCCGAGATCAGCAAGTCGGTGGCCGGCGATACCATCGCGCAGGTGACTCCGCAGCGGATCGAAGAACTGTGCGACGCTGGACAGTTGCTCGACGCCGATCGTCTTGCCGCGCTCGACATCATTTCCAAGGCGGGTGCCGCGGCGGCCGGGTTGATCGACAAGAAGATCGTCACGGACCGCATCGCGAAGTCCTCGACGGCGGTACAGATGCTTTTCGGCCGGGCTGCGGCCTGAGATTTGACGAGAGGGAAACAGGATCATGCCCGACGGCGGTAACCTCATCACCAGCAAAGCCCAGTTCGACATGGCGATGGGCCAAGCCCTCGACGTGATGATCAGGCACATCAACCCGAACGATCCCCTGAAGGATGTTTATATGTCCTTCGCGGGGATGAATCCCGATTTGGTTGAGAAGGTACAGCGGGACACGGCGCCGGCCATAGCCAAGGCCAATGCCATTTCCAAGATGTTCCGGCAGAACACGCGTCGGGCACGGTTCCCAACGAATGAAGACCTGCTTGCCAAGGGCGCCATCTCCAAGGCACAGCTTGACGTCAATACATTGACCACTTTCGCGTCGATTACCGGAGGTCAGTCCCTCGGTTATGTGTCTCTCGATACCCAGATGGCCCGCGGCACTGTGCGGCCGAACAGCTTCACGCTGTATCAGGCTCTTCACAAGTCCGCTGCGTTTCAGGTCGTCGATTACTGGCCGTATGCCTCCGACACCGGCGGCGGATTGCCGGGCACCGCATTCCAGGGCTTTGGCAATGTTGCTTCTGGCACGTTGTCCACATCGGCTGGTGTCTATCAGCTCAATAACATCACCCTGAAGTTGGCGGTGAATGGACGTGCAATCACCACCGCGTTGGCTGCGCAGAATAGCTTCGTCGATGTGACGGCGCAGGAAAATATCAACGCTGCCCTGACCGTTCTTGAATCGGTGAACTATTGCTGCTACTGGGGCAATCCGACCCTGTTTGCCAATCAGTTCCAGGGCATTGCCGGTGTCATTCCGAGCGGCAACATCTTTGACTATCAATCATTCTACAACACCTATGCCTCGGCTCAGGGTTGGAGCAGCGCGCAGGCTCTGTTCAACCTGATCTATGAAGCGGCTGCGTCGATCACCAGCTATCGCCAGTACGGTCGTATCACTCATGCCTTCATGAGCCCGGTATGCGCCGGTTCCTTGCAGAGCTTGGTGACTACGCTGTTGAACAACATCGTTACGCGTCTGACGCCGACGATGGAGAGTGTTCATGGCGTGATCGTTGATGGCGATCTCCAGGGTATCCGGACCCGCTTCGGCGAGATTCAGTTCCCGATCGACTTCTACATCACCGCGCGCGACAAACCAGCCCAAACCATTGTTTACGGCAATGGCGCCAATGCCGCTTCTACTTCCGCCCCGACCCCGCCGGCCAGCGTTACCGCCACAGCGGTCACTGGGACGGTTGCCAGTGGCAGTGCGTGGACCGCGGCCTATGCGGCGTCCTCGGGCGTTTACTCCTACGCCGTGGCCTCGTGCGACAGTTCAATGAACGAATCGTACTTGACCTACCTGGCGAGCGGCGCGGGATCGGGCAGCACGCTGTCCATCTCTGGTGTTGCTGCGGTCAGCGGCGCGTACTCGTTGTCCATCACCGGACCAACGGCGGCTGATGCCGCGGCCTTCCGTATCTACCGGTCGGGCCTGGGCTATGCGCCGGCGTCCTCGGGCGTGGCCAATGCGGCAGCTTATCGTTACATCGGTACGGTCGCGGCCAGTGGCGCTTCGGCGGTTACGTTCGTCGACAACAACACCTACATCCCGGGCAGTGAGACCATCTTCCTGCTCGACTTGGACGAGAATGACCAGGCCGTGGACTTCCGGTTCTTGCTGCCATTGACCCGGATAGAATTATTCGCCGCCAACCTCTACATGCCTTGGGCGGTTGCTGAGATTGGTTCCGTGCGAGTTAAGATCAGCAAGTTCAATGGTCTCGTGAAGAACTACGTGCCCGATAATACGAACTTTTATCCGTTGCAGGCGAACGCGAATGCCACATAACTGGTGATTTTTCGCTAAAAGAACCAAAAACCCTCCTGATTAACTTCAGGGGGGTTTTTGGTATTTGACAAATAATTGGGACTTATATAGATAACTCCCTAAATTAAGGAGGTTTAGTCGTTCGCCGAAAACTAAAGCGCCGCTATGCATTTTGTTGATTAGACAAACCTGTTTGCGAATCTGCATGATTCGGGGTATAAATTTTCCAGTTGACAGCCGTTTGGTAACCAGTCACCGCAGGTGAACTAATCTGTCGTTCCGACCGAAGCCGAAGTCCAAGGCCGGGAAGGCGCGAAAGCGTAAGGCGACGAAGATCAAGAAATCGTCGGACATTTTCTTGCGGTAAAAAACTCGAAAGAAATTGCCGGAGCAATCCAGGCTCATTTTGAGCGGTTGGACACCTACCACAAAAAGCTGTTGGGGCTTGCCACGGACATCGAGGGCGATGCTGATCCCGACCAATAAGGGAGTTATCTATATAAGTCCCGTTTGATTCCTCTCCCCGGGCGCCATTTCTGCCCTTGTAGCTCAGTGGTAGAGCAAACTCCTTGTAAGAGTGAGGTCGTCCGTTCGATTCGAGATCTTGGGCACCATTTCATGGCGGTGTAGGCAATGCAGACCATTTTCCCTCAGAAGGAAAAATGCTGACCCCATTTTCTCTTGGTTAGTCCGAGAGTTTTCCCTATTTTTGCCGCTGTAGCTGAGACTTGATTAGCGCGACCCTGAAGAGGTCGAGAGATTGGACGATACCAATCGGCGGCACCATTCTGGATGAATAACCGATCGGGGATCGGCATCGCTCAGAAAGCGATTGGAGCATGTGAATGCTTGAGAGTCGGGATCTCATTCATCCGCCATTGGAGAGTGAACCGGGCAGGGACCGGCGCCCGTTTGAAGCGGGATGGGGGATGAAAGTTCCTGAGCTTCGAGTGCATCCGCTCTCCGCCAATTGGATGGTAAACTGGACAAGGTCCAGCGCCGCCTGCTAAGCGGCTGGAGCATGTAGAGTGCTTGTGGATCGGGACCACTGCCATCCGCCACCTGGAAGGTCTACCGGGCAGGACACCGGGGCTCGTTCGAAGCGAGATCGTACCGCGAGGTAAGGGGATCGTGTCCTCGGCCTTCCGCCATTTGCTGACCAAAACCCGCCGCCCTATCTCCGGCCTGAACGCCGGAGCTTGCGGGCGGCGGGTTTTGGTCAAGACGTCTGTTTCATTTTCTTCCTTGATCCTATATATGATATATGGCCAATCTATTGAAGGATTGGATCATGCCTGTACATGTCGCGCGGCGAGGCAAAAAGTACCGTATCGTCGACCATGCCGGGAACGTTGAGATGACTCCACAGGGGCATCCCCGCGATGGCGGCGGGCATTCGACCAAGGACATGGCTGATCGGCAAGCACGGGCTATCAACATGCATCTGGCCGAAAAGGCTCTGGCGGCGACAACTTCCGCGGTCGTTAAGGCGGGGCAGGCAGTCGCCGAGGCCAAGGGAATTTTGCTTCGGGCGGTTAGGTATCCTCGGTAGGATCACCGCCTCTTATCATGGGGCATGAGGACTGTCCTCGAGGTAGGTACAGAACCATGCATTTCATCGCGCGCATTCGTCGTGGAAGCCCGATCGATAATCTCTGGCGCCGTCGCCAGCAGTTAAGCGGAGAATATCTTGGTGTCAGGTTCGCTTTTACTGGGAACAATATTCTGGGCCTCACGGGTACGTATGAATCTGGTGATTTGAGTGTTGACGATGCGGTGATTCTTCGTGATCGGCTTGATGTTCAGTTGGTAACCTTTGCGGAAGTGCCCAATGTTCCTGAGCAGAAAGTTTTGACTTCAGAACCCCCTCCAGAGGTCATCGATATTCCAGAACCGGAATCTATAGAACCTGAAACAATTTCTGTTCAATCTTCGCCTAGCCCCCGTCCAGTTCCGGAGCATCCCGTTTCGGCAGCGGAATTAATACGGCGCCGGCGCCAAGCCGCTCTTAAGGGGTAATTCATCATGCCGGTCTTCGGCTCAGGTTACGCTCCTCCGGTTCCGACCCAGGCGTTATGGCTGTGGGATACGTCTGGGGCCATTCCGGTGGTTTCCGGATATCCGCAGTTGCCTGGTGTTTTTACGCAAACGAAAACAGGCTTAACGCCGCAGGATTTGCAGAATTTTGTCGGGGTGCCATTGAACTATTATGGCAATCCGCCGATTCCTGTCGCATCTGGAACAATTCTCCAATGGTTGCGATGGGCTGAGGATACGGTTGAGCAGGAGACATCGATTCTGTTGTGCCAGACGTGGGTAGCCTCGCCCCCGACGCTGACACCCTCAATTACCGCTGCGGTTGGCCTGGACGTCAATACGCCAAGTGCCTTTCAGCAGCAGGGTTACGATTATGATCTGGAAGACAGCGCCTATGACTTCATGTTCAGTCGCGCTCAGGATGAAGGCTGGATGATGCAGACTTTGCGCTATCGTCCAGTACAGAGTCTGGCTTATGGCGTGACATCCGGCGCGGCTCAGAACAATGCGACAGCGGGTATTACCGCGGTTAAGAACATTGCTTATATCTATCCCTTGCTGAATGTCTTTTTCCGTGTGCCCCCCGGATGGTATGTCGAGGATAAGGACTTTGGCTTGATTCGTCTGGTGCCTGCGCAGAATGTTCAGATGTTGCCATTGTTCGCCATGCAATTGGCCTTCATGGGATTTGCTGAGAATGTTCCAGGTGCGCTTTGGTATCAGTACACGGCGGGCTTAACCCCGTTCGATTATCAATCGCGATTCGCCTTCATGCAGCAACTCGTGCTTTGCGAAGCGGCGATCATGGCGTTGTCGGCGGTTCAGGGTACAATTAATCTGGGTGCCGAGGGCGTACAGACGCTGGTTGATGGTCTCGGGCAGCAGTTCAAGTACCCAGCATCCGGGCCATTCTCTGGGCTTATCGGGCAATTCACCAAGATGAAGACAAAATTGCTGCAGATGGCTAAGAGCAAGGTCGAGGGTCCTGTGTTCAACACACTTTAGGAGATTAAGATATCATGGTCTCCGGTGTGCCCGATCCTACAGTATATACGCCATTTTTGCCCAGCATATCTCCATATATTCTGGCTCCTCAATACTTTGAGCAAGCGATTTCTGCTTATGGAATTCGTATGCAGTGGCTGAAAAGCCATAGTTGCGCTTGTGTTTTTGGCAATTATAATGCTCCAGGAACTCCAGATAATCAGTGCCAAACCTGTCATGGGCGTGGTGTCTATTGGGATCAACCGATTGGACCGTTCAATGCTCTTTTGACCTTCGTCCATCGTGGGCCTACCCCTGATGAACCGGGTTCGTCGATGGATATCAATCAGGGACTTATCGTCAACGGTGAGCCGACACTTACCGTCCCCTATTCCGGCGCGTTTCCTATGCAACCGACGATCTGGCAAGAAGCGGGGCTGTTTGACATTTTTGTTGAGCAGGACGCCGAATCCAGATTCAATGCCCAGCTTCAGGTTGGCGGAAATCAGAATGTCCCCTATCAACAGAATTTGGTCATTGCCGCATCTGGTGCGGTGACCATCTATGATCCGATTAATCATGTGGTGGTATCTGGCGTTGCCTATACAGTGTCGGGGACGGCGGTACATTTGGGATCTGGCTATCCCCAAGGAACCAATTACATTGTCGATTTCACTGCGGCGCCAGCCTACGTTGCCTTTAGAATTGCCGGCATGCCCGCGCATGTGCGGCCATTCGGCCAATTGACCGAACCCCGGCGCTTCCGGCTACAGACCCTGGATCTATGGAGTCGTGCCAAGTTCGGCGCCGACATCCCGATCATTTCGGGAGCGTGACGATTATGCCCAATATCGTTTACGATGTCGTCACCGATTTGCCGCCCGATCGCCTGAATGCCGTAGGATTGGAAGTCTTTCGCATGTGGTCGGAATTCGCGCTCGGGTTGACCGATATTGGCGGATTGATGATCAAGCATCCGACCGGCCGCTACGCGTCGTCTCTACGCATGCGAACAACGCCAACAGTCGTTACTGTCATGGCCGATGAGTCAAAGGCCGCGGAAGCGCGTTGGTTGGAGGAAGGGCATGGACGTATCGACATGCTGCAACATCTGACGGCCGGGCGCAGCTATCCTATGCATCGGGGAGGGGTTGGGCGAAAATTACAGACGCGTAGAAAGGTCAAGGGTGGATATATCTGGGCGGTTTCCGCCGGGCGTAATCTGTCAGGATATGTCAAGGTTCCGCATGAGCGACCAAACAGAATGAATACGTCGGGGACCGGACCGGCGTGGACCATTCCGTCAATGCCGGCATATGCACCGGCGCATATCATGGCTCAACTCATAGCGGCAAAATACAGGAAGGGAGCTTACGCCTGATGTCTTCTATTCTTGGCCAATCCGTCCCGACTGGTGGCGCTATTACCCTAAGTATCAGTGCGTCAGGCAGTGGTATGGTGCTTTCGCGGGCAGTCTCCGGTGTTGGAGGCCTTGGCCCGTTTACCACGCTTTATTCAGGGTCTCCCGTCGCCGCTTACATCGATGCCGGAGATTATTTGCCGGCGCCGCTGTCATCTGGGTCTCTCTACGTTTATCAATTGCAAGATGCCAATGGAACGACACAATCAGCGGCATATCAACCATCACCGCAACTGAACGTCGAGATAGAGCCATGGCTGTATCTGATGATTCGATTGTTTCAGGCGGGCATAAGTAATCTGACCCCGCCAAATGGCGTTAATAGTAATGTACAGGTTCTTCAGCAAATGCCGATCGTCGGCATTCCGCCAATGCCCTTTGTCACCATAAATCAGGATCTCATTCAGCAACAGGAAGTTCCTGTCGGGCAATCGATCAGTCAGCCCGATTATACAGGAACGTGGGCGGTTACCGAGCAGGCCAAGCGAGTTTTCCGTATTACCGTGATGGCAACGAATACAGCCGATCGTGATTATTACCGAGATGCGTGTATCGGAATATTCATTTCATTGATTGCTTCGGTATTCAATAATCTTGGCGACAATGTCACGCATAGATGGCAGGCATCGAGTTATCAGATGGCGGACGATCCAAATGGAATGTCGCCTGGCTTTTATGGTGCGGACATTCTGTGTGAGGTCAAGGGCACTTTCAACATTGCGATCACACAGAATTATGGAATCATGGAGACCATTACCTTTGTCGGTACCACTCCCGATGGCGTGCATGCGATCAATACCAGTGTCACCGCGTCTGGGTAACGTTGCTAGGTATTCAGACGTTGAGAGGCGGCGTCGTATGATACGCGTTAGGCGCATGCGCGATCAGAGGATAATCCACGATGCCGAACCAGGCCGAACTCAACGATGATTTCCCCGTTAATGTCGAGGTCTTCATCAGTCGACTGAAGGGCACCCCCGACGAGGTGTGGGTGAAGCTCTTGCGTAATGCGCATGGGCGCGAAAAGCATTCCGAGCGTGATTGGCTGGCCGTCCTTAACGCTGTAAAGGGGGAGTGATTCGATGCCCAACCTTGACGTCAATTTCAATGGCTCGACGCTCGTTCTTCCCGGTGCCTATTACGCGGACAACGTGTCGAATGCGCTTGGTTCCACGCAGCCAGCGACACCGCCGCTTATCTTTCTCGGTAACAGTTATGGCCTGAAGCCATTCACTCCGACGACCTTCGCCGGTAGTACCTTGTCGGCACAGTTGCTCGCGGCGATTCGTGGCGGTCCGGCTTCTGGCTTTGTGCCGTTCTTGACCAATCCATCCGGGCAGTTGAACGGCGCCGGCCAGATCACCTTCATTAACGTTGCGCCGAATACGCAGTCTTCGCTGACTCTCAACTCAGGTTCCTCGGGCGTCATCAATTTGACGTCGGCCAATTATGGGTTGCCGTCGAATCAATTGCAGGCGCAATTGCAAACTGGCACCGCGGCTGGCAAGAATGTTTCACTTTATGATCAGTACGCCAATCTTTCGGTAACGGGCGTCAATCTTGGTGTGCCATTCAACCTGGCCTATACGGGAACGGCAACAGGCGTTACCTATTCGGTCATTGCATCGGGCGCGAACAACGCGGTCACCTTCCAGACGAATAGCCCGAATGCGGGTGAATCAGTGACTCTCAATCTTGGAGCCTATGCAACAGTCGAACAGGTTGTTCAGTATTTGAGCGGAACTGGATATTATTCCGCCTATGTTCTGTCGAATGGCGCTCTGCCATCATCGAGCCTGGATGCCGCGTCCGGTATTTCCCTGGGTATTCCGGTTTCCGGTGTCGACCAATATGTAGGTGTCAACGCTACGCTAGGCGACATTGTCTTCTGGGTTAATCAGTATGCGTCCGGCTATGCTTCGGCGGTCATCGCCAGCGGCATCACCTCCTCATCGGGGGTCGCTCCGACGAATATCCCCTACACGCTGTTCTCTGGCGCAACGAGCGTTACACCGACTACGGCGAATTATGCTTCGGGATTTAATGCCGCTTTGACTGTCCCAGGTTGGGCGGTATTCGCTGGCAGCAATGCGTCTGGCGTCATCGCGCTCGGCGCGCAGCACGTGCAGACAGCGAGTTCGATCACCAATAAATCATGGCGCCGGTTCTTCTCGGGATCGTCGATCGGTGATTCGATTTCGACAACATTGGCCGCTGCCGCTTCGATGAGCGAGATCAATGCGACTTATGTCTATCCCGGTATTTATCGGACGAATATCCAGACAGGCGTGAATGAACTGCATGGTGGGCTTTATGCAGCCGCGGCAGTAGCTGGCATGGCGACGGGCAATCCGCCGGCGACTCCGCTCACCAACAAATCGCTTACTGGCAATGGCGTTGAGATTGCGCTTACGGTGTCGCAGATTGATCAACTCCAGCAAGGCGGCGTAATGCCGATTGCTGTATCGCAGATCACTGGTCTTCCAACGGTTCTTTCTGATTTCACGACTTGGCTTGACGATGCGAACCCCGAAAATGTGTTCAATCAGCAGGTAGCTTGCCGCTATTATGCCGCATATGCTTTGACGGGCGCGCTGCAACCCTATGTCGGTACCATCGCCTCACCGTTCAATGAGACGATTGTCCTGAATGCCGCCAAGCAAATGCTGAACGGGTTGATCTATTCGCAGACCAATCAAAATGGTGTCCTATCTTCATGGGATCCGACGACCTTGCAATTGGTCTATACGGGAGCTAATCAGACGGCCGGGATTACCGTGAATGTAATTCTGGTTGGTCAGAATAGAATGATCCCGATGTATGTCAACATCTTGCCGTTGAACATTACATTGACAGCATCTTCCACTGGTGGATCGCCGACCTGATGAGAGGGAATTGAGATTATGACCGTTACCGCAATTTCCAACACAGTCGCCATTGCCGGTACCGTCGGTGTCAGTGGCGCCGTGACCGCGCTTCCCTATGGCGCGACCGTCACCCAGACGGTGACGGGTGTTGCCTCGGGCGCGCCGTCATTGTTGGTAGCCGCTAATCCGACGCGGAAGTCTCTCCTCATCGCCAACGCCAGCGGAACGACCATGTATGTTGGTACCACGTCGGGCGTCACCCTTGCTAACGGTGTGCCGGTGATCGCATCGCAACTGCCGCTTTACTTCGACCAGAACACACCGGTTAACGCGTTCTATGGCATTGCTTCCGCCAGCGGCGCGACCGCGGTCATCTGGGAAGGCAACTGAGCCGAGAGGAATATAACTGATGCCCGCATTTTCCCAGAACCAGCTTTCCTATTCGGCGCGGACAGGAAACACAACCACAGTACTCATAGGCGCCCAGCCGATCGCTTTCGCGCAAACGGTTTCGCACACCTTTGATCTGGGCGCTGAGCAACTGTATGGCATCGGTAGTGCCAAGCCGCAAGAGACGCAACAGCTCAAGGTCGCGCCACAAATCACCGTCGATAATTTTGCTCTGACCAGCAATGGGCAGCAACTTATTGAATCGCTCGGGTCCAGCCCGCCGCTGTCTTCGCTATTGGCGAACAATTCGTTCAACATTTCGATCATCGACGGCAATACGGGGAATGCTTTGTTCACCTATGTTGGCTGCGTGGCATCCAACTACAATATGAACATTCCCGCCAATCAGCCGGTCACCGAGGCTATCACTTTCATGGCGCAAGATGTGCTCGATGGAACCGGGCAATCGATTCTGAATGGACCGAATGCCTTGAATATTACCACGTCCGTTCTTGGCGCGATCACCAACGCACTGGCTTAAACATTTTCGTTGACAGTGCTCACCGGCCGTCCTAGCGTGCGATCACACGATTGGGCGGTTGGAGAATTTTTGGTGCCCGTCATAAATCCCAAATTCTGGAAAGATCGTCGTGTGCTCGTGACTGGGCATAGCGGGTTCAAGGGTAGTTGGCTCTGTCTCCTCTTACAGAGGCTGGGCGCAAGTATCGCTGGGTATTCCGATCTGCTCCGTATAACAGATCCCTGCTTGTTCGAGGCTGCTTCCGTTGAATCTGGTATCCAGAATTATATCGGTGATGTTCGCGATGCACGCGGAATGCTTGATGTAATTCAGTACACACAGCCAGAGATCATCATTCATTTGGCGGCGCAGCCCTTGGTCAGTGAAGGATGCAAAGATCCCGTTGGCACTTTTCAAACAAACGTCATGGGCACGGTCAATCTTCTGGAAGCAGCGCGTCAAGTAGATTCTGTTCGAGTTGTCCTGGTCGTCACGACGGACAAGGTCTACAAAAATGATGGGCGATTGCGCGCCTACAATGAAGATGATCCACTCGGCGGTGTCGATCCCTATGCCGCCAGCAAATCTTGCGCGGAGCATGTCGTTGTTGCTTATGGCTGCGGAGAATTGTGGGCGGCGAGAGGTTCATTTGCTCGTCTTGCCACCGCGCGGGCCGGTAATGTTATCGGCGGCGGAGATTGGGCATTGGGAAGACTTGTGCCCGATCTGGTTCGGGCAAGGAGAACCGGCACTGTGCTTGGGCTTCGATACCCACAGGCTGTTCGCCCCTGGCAACATGTTCTGGATCCTTTGGCCGGATATCTGAAGCTCTGCGAAAATCTATGGTTCGATTATTCATGTGAATATGAACGCCCATGGAATTTTGGCCCGTCCGATGAAGGATCATGCTCAGTCGGCGAGCTTGTTCGTAGATTCAATCTTGCCTGGGGAGATATTGGGCTAACGATGGGATCTGATGAGCATTTGGTCCATGAGGATTTGATACTGCGATTGGATTCCACGAATGCGCAGATGCTTCTCAATCATACGCCCCAGTGGAATCTTGAAAAATCAATCAAGCGTACTGTCGAATGGTATCAGGCCTATTATGCTGGTCTCCAGCCGATGCGCGATTTCACCTTATCCCAGATCGATCAATTCCTCGGAAACTTTCTATGAGCGTGGATCAACGTATCAGTCATGTGGAAGCCCTTGCTCGGGCGGTTCGTCGGCACGTATTATGCATGACGCACCAGGCCAAGGCATCACACATCGGTAGTTGTTTGTCGGTTGCCGATATCCTGGCCGTCTTGTATGGAGCGGTTCTGCATGTCGATCCGCGGGCGCTGGATGACCCGAACAGAGATCGGCTGATCCTCAGCAAGGGGCACGCCGCTGCTGCGCTGTACGCCGTGCTGGCGGAGCGCGGGTTCATTTCTGTCAGTACGCTGGAACATTTTTGTGAGAACCGGTCGATGCTTCTTGGGCATGCCAGTCATCAGATTCCTGGCGTCGAAATATCGACCGGATCCCTGGGGCATGGACTTCCGATCGCGCTGGGTATGGCGATGGCATTGAAGAAACAGCGCAGCCCCGCAAGGGTGTTCTGCGTAATGTCCGACGGTGAATGCCAGGAGGGTTCGGTCTGGGAGGCAGTGGCCTTCGCCGGTTACGCACAATTGGACAATGTTGTTGTTTTGATTGATGTGAATGGCTGGCAGGGACTTGGACGGTTGAAGGATATCCTTGATCTTGATGCCTTTCCACGACAAGGAATGCGTAAGAAATGGGAAGCTTTTGGCTGGGCGACCAAACAACTTGACGGAAATGATTGTGGAGAATTGCTCCGCAATCTGGAGGCAGTGCCGATCAGCATTGGTTCGCCGACGGTACTGATATGCTATACGGTCAAGGGACAAGGTGTCAGCTTCATGCAGGATCGGCTGGAATGGCATTACCGTTCGCCATCAGCGGAAGAACTGGCGCGGGCGTTGGGAGAGCTTTGAGCATGAGAACGGCCTTCGTCGACGAACTCTGCAAAATCGCCGAAGATCATCCAGAGTTGATTCTGTTGACGGCTGACCTTGGCTATAAAGCTCTTGACCCATTCACTGAGCGGTTCCCTGCCCAGTTCTTGAATGTTGGCGTCGCCGAGCAGAACATGATCGGGATCGCCGCTGGATTGGCGTTGAGCGGTCACCAAGTGGTTTGCTATTCAATTGCCAATTTCGCTGTTGCCCGATGTCTTGAGCAATTGCGCAATGATGTGTGCTTTCATAATCTTCCAGTTGTCATTGCGACAGTTGGCGCCGGATTTTCTTACGGACCGGCTGGCTATACGCATCATGGAATCGAGGATGCGGCATGGACACGCGTTTTGCCTGGCATGGCGGTGGCAACGCCGGCGGATGCAATTGAGGCACGATGGCTGACGCGCTGTTTGATCGAACGCATGCGTCCCGGGCACCTTCGGCTTGGTCGGGGTGGGGAACCACGTTTGCACAAACCCGATATTCGGCTACCCCTGTTCGGCGAAGTGCTGGAAGTCGATTCCGTCATTGATGAGGATCTGACATTCATCGCCACTGGAGCTATTCTCGGAGAGGCGATGGAGGCGGCACGAAGTCTCAGGAGTCTCCATTATGACATCGGTGTGGTTAGCGCCCCGGTGATTCAGCCACTTGAGGAAGTGGCTATCAGGCAGATAGCCCGCCGGTCAAGATTTATCATAACAGTGGAAGAGCATGTCGCGAGCGGGCTTGGGCAAAATGTCGCAACAGTCATTGCCCGTATGCCGGGAACGAAAGCGCGAGTTTTTTGTTGCGGAGTGAATTCATCCCGGATAATCCTCGATGAGAGCATGGCTCGGGATCAGGATAGTCATCGCGCCATGTACAATCTTGATGGAGCATCGCTCCATGACATGGCATTGGAGTTGTTACAGTGAAAGTCGTTATTCTCGCCGGTGGCCGTGGCACCCGCATGGGAGAAATAACGGATGTGCGGCCGAAGCCACTCGTCGAGATCGGAGGTCGTCCGATTCTTTGGCACGTCATGAAGATTTATTCATCGTTTGGGTTCAATGATTTCGTGGTCTGCCTCGGATATCGTGGTTACATGATCAAGGAATGGTTCGCCAATCATGCCCAGCATACGTCCGATGTGACCTTCGACATGACCACCGGCGAATGTATCTTTCATCGTCGGGAGATGGAGCCATGGCGAGTGACCTTGGTCGATACTGGCGATGCGACATTGACCGGTGGGCGCTTGCTCCGTGCTGTTGATTATCTGGGCAATGCTCCATTCCTGATGACTTATGGCGACGGGGTCGGTAATGTAGACATCGCGGCATTGCTGGCTTACCACCATGCGCATGGTCGATTGGCGACGGTGACGGCGGTCCGTCCGCCGGCGCGCTATGGGGAGCTTGATCTTGCCGGCGACGAGGTCCAACGATTCAAGGAGAAACCACCAGAGACATCCGGGTATGTTAGTGGCGGGTTCTTTGTCCTTTCGCCCCGCGTGCTTTCATATATCGAAGGGGATGATACGGCATGGGAAGAAGGACCTCTTTCGGCTCTGGCTTTGGAACACCAATTGAAGGCCTATTTTCATTCTGGATTCTGGCATGCCATGGATACGGTTCGTGATCGGGATACGTTGGACGGCATGTGCTTCGACGGTAGTCCGCCATGGAGAACATGGGAATGAGAGTTCTTGTCACAGGTGGTTCCGGATTCATTGGCGCGTCAGTCACTCGCCAATTGCTGGAGCGCGGGCATGAAGTTGCGCTGGTTTTACGCCCAATGTCCCAGGGCATCGCCGACCGTCATCGGATCGAGGACCTTTTGCCGTTTGTTACTCAGATCGAACGTGATTTGAGTGATTTTCGTTCGGAGGATGTCGAAGATCTCGCATCATTTTCTCCGGGTGCGGTTATCGCGCTTGGTTGGAGCGGAGTACAAGGAGATCAGCGAAATAATCCGCGGCAGTACGTCAATACCGAATATCTTTGTGACCTGTACCGGGCGGTCAGCGTCGCTACGAAGCACACATGCCGGGCATTCATCGGTATTGGTTCGCAAGCGGAATACGCCCCATCGTTCGACGCCATTGATGAAGGGTACCTGGCTAAGCCTCTGACGGCATATGGTGCGGCGAAGCTGGCGGCTTGTATTCTGTTGAATCAAATGGCCATGCTCGATGCCTCCCGGTTCTGCTGGGTTCGACTATTCGCCGCCTATGGTCCTGACGATGCGCCGGATTGGATGATTCCCTGTCTCATCAGGACTCTGCTTCGCGGAGAAATTCCTGCGCTCACGGAATGCACGCAGTGCTGCGATTATCTGCATGTTCGTGATGCGGCGCTGGCAATTGTCGGGCTGCTTGAATCGGATACCGCGTCGGGTATCTACAATCTTGGTTCGGGATCGGCGCCGCAGCTCCGCGAGGTCGTTGAACTGATTCGCCAGTTCGTGGCCTGTGGCGAAGATCTTCCTCTTGTGGGCTATGGGCAAATGCCCTTCCGGCAGGGGCAACCCATGCACATTCAGGCGAATGTGGCGAAATTGATTCGAGACACGGGGTGGTCTCCGCAGATTTCCCTGGCCGAAGGTCTCGATGAGACTGTAGAATGGTACAGAGATCAATGCCTTAGAGGTGGAATGAATGACCGAACAGAATAGTATCAATCTTCTGCAGACTGAAATCGAGGTCGAAAGCAGAGGGAACAAATACGTTTTTGCGATTCCGACCGTGCATGATGAGATCAAGCATGGCGCGCAAATGCGGTTCTTGTTGCAGACGATTTCGGGATCGAGCACGTTGTTCGGACTCGATAATACGACGTTCTTTTATCTCGAAGTCTGCGCGGCGTTTGAAACGTTTTTGCGCCGGTCGTCGGCCAATTGGGTTTTCAACAAGACGGCGCAAGGAACGCCGGTTGTCGATTCGTCGAAATTTCCTCCGGATAAGATTGACGAACTTTCGGATGCTTATGGAAAGTTTCGCGAAGCGCTGACTTCCTTTCGTGGCGCGGGGGCTACCGACGTCGCACCCGCTGGGGCGGAAGCTCTGGCAGGTAAGTAGGATTCTGGGTGGAATTTCGCCCTTCGATCCTGTCCTGCTCAGTCACACCGAAGCTCAACTCGACTTCATCATGGAGATGTATGCCGAGGAGAATCCTGAATCGGCGACGTTCCAACGTCCCGGTAAGAGCATAGCGCTACCAAGGTCTCGGGTCGAGGCTGAATGGGAGCGGGTATTGCTCGGCTCCGCCAAGGATGACATGATGAAGTCTCGTCTTCCCGGCGAGGCGGTTTTACGCGTTCTGCGGGAGCGCGAGAAAAGGACGAAACCGACCATCAAGATGGGGCCGGCATCGAAGAGGAAGTAGACCGTGCCTACGATCAAGATCAGTGGTGCAGGTGGAAAAGGCGGAGGTCAACCGAAAGAACCAACGCTGAAACAGCGCGAGGCGTCGGCCACCGCGACTATGCAATCATGGATCGACATGTCGGCGGCGCAACGCCAGTCCCAAGAGCGTCTGCATCGGTCTGTTCAGCGAGATATCGAAAAATATGACCGCGAACTGGCCAAGGATGCTCGCAACGCTGTGCGAAATCTACGGAGCAGTCAGGTCATCATGGGGCCGGATGGCCCCATGTCACAGCTTACGCCACAGCAACTTCGTCGATTGAAGACCGCGGCAGATGCTGAGGATCGGGCACGGTTACGGTCTTTGCGGGAACAGCAGCGGGCTGATCAGGAGCGGGAGCGCGCCGCCCGTGCTGAAGCGACGCAAACCCGTCGCGCGGCGGCGCAGGATCGATCAGCCTATCGCAAGAAGCAAGCCGCTGCCGCCGTTACCATGCAATCATGGATCAACGCTGATCGCGATCGGGCGAAGCAGGAAGCACAACCAACGGAGGACGGTGGCGGACGCGGCGGGGGGCGTGGCAGTGGACGGATGGGGCTATTGGCGGCCATGCTTCCGTTGCCTCCGCAGGCTCGTCTTATTCTCGAATTGATCGCCGGCGCCGTCGAAGCGCCGATGTTGCCTGGGCAGTTGACCCGTGGCGTCTTGGGCATGGCCGCACCCTATACGGAGATGGCCACTTCGGCATATGAATTCGCCAGGCGGATGGGAATTGGTGGAAAGGGAATCGCCAAGGGGTTTTTCCCAGGCGGAGGCAGTACGCAGGGACTGGAGTGGATGAAGGCCTTGCGGTTGACGCCTGAGAAGGCGATGGCTGGATTGCAGGCCTATGGTATCGCGCCAGCGTCATCGGTTGATCTCCTCCGCCGTATGCCCGAAGTTTTCGAGCGGGCCAATCTATCTCGGGGCCTGTCCGGTATGGGGCCAACCATAGCGCAGGAGATCGCGCGCCAGGGTGCTGGGTATGGGTTGGCAAAGAATACGCCCGGTGGAGCGCAGGGGTACCTCTCTGGATTTACTGGCATCATGGAACGCGCCCAGGCGATGGGCATGGATCGTTCCAAGGTGCTGGGCAATATTGAAGCCTCGATCGACATGTTGGCCAAGACTGGTGCGCTCGGCATATCGCAGACATCTGTCCTTGGCCTGTTCTCCAGGTTCATGGCGGCGGGAACTCCGGGAGGTCGGACTGGTGAGACGGCGGCGACGGCATTAGCGGGCATGCAAGCGACGACGGGAAATATTTATGGAAATTCCATCGCATCTTGGGCGCTTACCTCGCAACTTCCGAAATATGACATGCTGCGCACCGAAAAGGGTGTTCGCAACATGGTTGGCGAACAGGCGTGGAATGCCATTGATCCTGGCGTCCGCGGGCGTGTCGTCAAGGATATTACCGCTGCGGCGAAGGCTGGCAATTATCCGCTGGCGATCAATCTGGCTACCTCACAATTGATGTCGGCCAATCCGGCACGTATTGCCGAAGTGACAGCACCGGCCATTCCGTCAATGACCGGAGGGCAATCCTACCTGAATGCCACGATCCAGGGCATGGTCACGGGCATGGGGACTAGAGCCGCATACCAATATGCGGCTGGTGGAGGTGTCAATCAGGCCGGAAAGTATGGGTATAAGGCCAACATCGATTACAAATCCATGATGGCTGGTGTTCCAGCGGAATTGGTGGCGAAATTTATCGCGGCCGGGCAGAAGTATAATCTTGATCCTTTGCTGCTTTCCAGAGTGGCCCAGGTTGAATCCAATTTCGATGTTCGAGCGAAGAACCGTAAGACGGGCGCCTTTGGCTTGATGCAATTGATGCCTTCCAACCTATCCGCTTATCCGGGGGCGGGAGCATCCGCGCAAGCCAATATAGATGCCGGCGCCGATATCCTATCGAAATATCTTCAGGACTCCGGTGGTGATTTGTCGGCGGCGTTGACCCGTTACGGCGGATTCAGAACAAAGGATCCAACGAGCTACATCAACAAGATCACCGATTCTTATGCGCGCTCGCAAGGCATGTCGAGTCGGTTCGACATGACCAATGCTCCATCATTACCGCCGGGCGTTGCCGGGCCGGAACTTCAAGCTTATGAAAGTACATTGTCCGGTGCCAAGACCGCGTTGGAGAATTTCACGCCCGCAGTCGTCGCGGCGACAAGCGCACTTGGAAATTTCCTTAGAACATTGCAGAACAAAGCCGCTCCGGAAACCCGGTGGCAAGGCGGCGCGCGGCATTTAGCCGGGCCGCAGGCTCAACATCAGTGATGCCATGACCACCGCCGCTGTCAATACCCCGCTCTGTTATGTCGATATCTATCCATATGAGGGTGGAACCTACACGATCACGGGCGCGCAGGTTATAGAACTCGTCACCGAGAAGAATATATTCGACAATGCCAGCGGATCGTTCGAGATTCGATTGGCCCCTGGCGGTCCGGCAGGGGCCAATCAGCCGCCATCCTGGACGAAGGTGATTACGCCCTATTCTTTGGTGATCATTGGTATGCGCCGCGGCGATTCGGCCGGCATCCCGATGGTCGGCATCGTTAGCCGGGTTTTTGAAAGTCAGGACTGGGTTTCCGGGTCTTCGGTACATCGGGCGATCATTATCCAGGGGCATGATTTCGCGCAGTTCTTCCGCCAGTCCACATTTTACGCTCTGTGGTACATCGCGGCGACAGGCAATGGGTTTTTGCCGACGTCGCCAACCGGGCAGGCCGAAGCGATCAGTGTTCTTGGTGCCGCTTATAATACGGGTGATCCAGGAATGGCTGGCGCCGCATGGTTCAATGGGATCAACGGCGCCGCCGGTATCATGGCAGGCCCTTCGGGTGTTTTGTCGCAGGCATTTGTGCCTTATGCCGGAGGCAAGGTGACCTTCCCGCAAGCAATGGCGGCAGTTTTTGAACAATATGATATATATATTCCGAACGGGGAGAATTTTATTGGAACCGAAGGATCCTGGTACGATAAATTCAACCTGATTTTCCCGCACCCGTGGTACGAATTCTTCGTGACGACTGCACCGGCGAATTTCTACCAAGCATCCGGGGCGACTTATTCCACAACACTTTCCGGTTATGCCTTTGCCACACGCGGTCTCGGATCCATGGTTACAGCATCGCCAACACTTGTCGCTCGTATCAATCCGGTTCCGACTCTAACGGCGACTGCATCGAATCCAAGCCAAGTCACCTTTACCGGGATGAGCATGCCGGCTTGGCAAGCCTTGTCGTTGTATGCGCCGGAGAGCGGTATTGGATTCCTTAGTAACGTCGTCGAGTTCGCCGATGAAGGGGGACGGAATTTCTATACGATCAATCCAACCTGGAATGACGGCAAGTTTGGCTCGACGAACGGTAATATTCAACCGGCCATCATCAGTTTCGCCTCGGCCGGTGATGCCGCCTCGATTCGCCGTTATGGATTCCGTCCAGCGGATGGAGCATTGAGCTGGATGGCCGATCGGACAGGTGCCGTGGCCCAGGGCGGACGGGTGAGCGGCATTCCTGGGCAAGCGCAGCTTTCAGCGACACTATTGTCCCGGTTAGCCAGTTGGCACGAAGCGGAACCGCTTATGGCGCGTGGAGAAGTGACGCTACCGTTACGCCCCGATATCTACCCCGGCGGAAAGTTTCGTTATCAACCATTCAAGGATGATCTATCCTGGGATTTCTATCTTCCGGGAGTTCGTCAGCACTATATCTTTGGCGGTCCTTCAACGACGACGTTGACATTGGCGCGTGGATTGCCGACTAGTGTTTATGATGGTGATTCTTCAACGGCCGGCGTGTTGTTCAATGCGCATGTCGGCAACGCCATGCGGCAGAATGGCGAATATGTCGTTGGTCTGCCGGCCGGATCCGCATCAGGCCTATCGTCTCTGAATATTTCGACGTTTCAGACGTTTTTCCAGTCTCTTGGCCAGGCGTATATCACGCCACAAACACCGTAGGCGCATTCCCAGGATTTCTCTTTCCCATTACGGGCACAGAGTTGATCGGATCCCTGCGGCATGTGATTCATCGTGGAACCTCAGGTCCGACATCCCGGGCTTCGCAGCGGCTGCGCTTGTCCGCTGTTGGAATGTGCCCGACCACGTAACTTTTCTGCCTATTTACAATGTCTTCCAATCGAGCGGCGGCAACGCGACTTCGACATAAGCTATGGCTTCCAGAACGACGAATGTCGCTCCGACGTTCTTCGCCGCCAGTCGGCCAGCTTCCGCCTTGGCTTCTTCAATTGTCGAATGTGTCTTGGTTGGCGCATTCCCCGATGTGTTGTGAACCATCCAATATTTGCTGGGCATTAGAATCTCCTCACGGGTTATGAATTCATTTATCTCTGCGGGTCGGGCTTGATACCGACTCCCACTTGACGCCACGGGAATCCCATTCCCACCTTGGAGGGGCCTACAGAGATGTGTCCTTCCACATCGCCGCAGAGATAAATGTTCCTCTGTCTCAAGCACCTACGCCAAGATGCTTGAATGTCCTTATATTGTAGTAGGTCCTGTCTTCCAGATCACCATAAATCTTGATCCGATCGGCGATTGACCGGACGATTTCGGCAATACCGTCGAATGGCGTATACCCCAAGATTGCCGATGCCCTGTGCCAACTCACGCGATAGCTACGGGGATTGGCACGACCAAGCGTAATGACATCGGGTCGCAGCCCATATTCGTCGGTAAGAACGAGCGCGACTTGTGTTGCAAGCGCACCGATTTGGATATTGACCGAGCCGACATTGAATATGCCCTGTTGCCCGGAATCTCCCTCGGTGGCCTGGATATAGGCATGGACGCAATCATCGACGGAAAGGATCGGGCGCCATAGCGCGGGATCGTCGACTGCTATAGCGCCCTTGGTGAAAGCATCCTTGACCATGGCGTTGACGACGAGGTCAAAACGCATTCGAGGCGAATGCCCACAGACGGTGCCTTTGCGGAATCCAACGACTTCGAACTTGTCATCCGCCAGGGCGAGAACTCCGCGTTCCCCGGCCAGCTTGGAGACGCCGTAGGGGAATGCCGGCATGGTCGGGGAATCTTCGTTCATTGCCGTATTGTCGGCGAATCCATAAACTGAGCAGGTGCCGCCGTGAATGAATCGTCGCACGCCAGCGGTCTTTGCCTGATGAGCGAGAAACACCGGACCCGCGGTGTTGGCGATGAAGTTCATTCGTGGTGAGAAAGCCGCCATCGGATCGTTCGACAGCCCCGCAAGAAACACAAGAACGTCGAATCCAGAAAGGTCATCGGGCGTCAGGGAAAAGAAATCATGTTTTTCCGTAGCGATTTCGTGCGGAAGGTGATTGCCGAACCAAAATAGATCGGCTACTTTAACGTCATGGCCGCGCGCCGCGAGGGCTGGGGCAAGAGAGGTTCCGACATAGCCGCCGCCACCGGCGACCAGGATCTTTTTTGTCATACTCGCTCCAGGTGATTGTTGATGCACATCAAAAAACTGGCGATCGAGGACGTGGTCCTCATTACTCCAGATGTATACCGAGACAACCGAGGGTACTTCTTGGAGACCCATAGGACAAGCAAATTAATCGAGTGTAAAGGGCTTGACGAATTCGTCCAGGGCAATGTCAGTCTCTCCCAGCGCTGGGTGCTCCGCGGTCTGCATTATCAGATTAAGAATCCGCAAGGAAAGCTGGTATCTTGCCTGCGTGGCAGTATTTTCGACGTGGCGGTCGACCTTCGTCAATCGTCGCCGACTTTTGGCGGGTATGCCGGTGTCTATCTTGATGACATCACGCTCAAGTCTTTGTGGGTACCTCCCGGGTTCGCCCATGGCTTCTTGTCGTTGACCGATGACACGCTCGTCTCCTACCAGTGTTCGTCCTACTATACTGAGGAAAATGCGCGTTCCATTCGATGGGACGATCCGGCGCTCGGTATTCGATGGCCGATCGGCAAACGTCCATCCGCCAGTGGCAGTTGTTTGATGGATGTGATTCTTTCGGACCGTGACCGCAAGGCGCCTTTCCTGCGTGATGCGGAGCTTTTCGCATGAGCGACGATGCTTTGCGCGTGCTATTATTCGGCGCTAGCGGCAAGGTCGGTCGGCGATTGCGAACAGCGCTCAGCGCCGCCGGGTATGAGGTGATTGCGCCAACGCGCGAGGAATTCGATGTCGCGGAATGCAGCGCGGGGGCCTTTGGCGCGCTATTCCAGTCCTGCGATAGTCTCGGGTTGGTCATCAATGCCGCGGCAATCACCAACATCGAACGATGTGAACGGGAACCGGCCTTGGCCCTGGCGGTCAATGCCGAATTTCCACGATGGTTGGCGGCGGCTTGCCGAGAACTGGCGTTGCCGTTGATTCATTTCAGCACGGACTACGCCGTCGCGGATACCGCGCCCGGCGCCAGGGAAGGCTTCTCCGAGTATGACTTCCCAAAGCCGCGCACTGTTTATGGCCGGACCAAGATGCTCGGAGAATTGGCCGTTGCTCAATATGGTCTGTATTATCTGATCTTACGGCTGTCGACGATTTACGATGAGACTTGGACTGGTCCTCTCTCCCCGCTGGAGAATGCGGCAAAGTTATGTGAAGAAATACTGGGATATTCCCGCCCCAGTATCATAGAAGCTAATCCCTTACCGATTCTGCGCCAGCGCTGTACTCCGACATCTGTTTGGTTTGTTGCCGATGCCATATTGCGGATCCTCGATACGATCCGTGTATGGAGTACCGAGGACTGGTTCACCGGGCGTGGAACCTATGGACTTGTGCCCGATGGGGCAACGGACCGATTGGCATTTATCCAGGGAGCGCTGGCTGACATATTCGGCGGCGACGAATGGCGGTTCGAGGATTATATTCCACTTTGCCCAAGGCCTACTTGTAGCGTAATGGATAATACGCGGTTCAAGAGAACTTTCGGTTGGCATGAAAATCAAACATTCCCGACATGGCAGGAATGTTTGCTTGCCGCAATCCCCGATATTGCCGAGTATTATATCGAGCGACGCAATAAGGCATGTAGAACATGACCGGTATCCCTCTTCTCACTGTCGGACAGGTGGTGGCGCTGGATCCTGAGCAACGGCTTCTTACCATTGTCCTCCGGACCAGTTTCCAGTCATTCGGCGTCCCGGTCAAGATGGGGCACAGCGTGTTCGATGCGTTGCGGGTCAGCCAGCGCCCGATGCCGGGCCGCGGCACTTGGGGATTGATCGCTTTCCCCTATGGGGATGACCGTAATGGCATTTGGCTGTGCGCCATGCCGCCGTCCTTCATTGACGCTGTCACCACCACGACATCCGGCGCGCCGGCGCCTACCGATCCATTCATCGACTACGAATCACATTTTTCGGGATGGTGGCGTCTGCTCGACGGCACTGGAAATGAGGCGATAGAATGGTCGGATGGAACATCACTGGTTATCGGCTCAGGTACCTCCCTGCCGACGGTTTACCGGCATACCGTTGATTCTGGGCAGAACCGCCAGAAGATTCCATTTCTCCCCGCCGATCGTATCCCGACACCACCGTCCGCCTATAATATTACTCTGGCAACGAAAAGTGGGATTACATTCTCGGTGTCAGCTTCCGGCGCGGTGACTGTTTCGGGAGCGACCGCGAATCCTTTCACCATCGCCATTAACGGAACGACTTTTGTCATTGGCCCATCGGGCGCATTGACGGTCACCGGAGCGCCCGGGCAGACATCGACCTTTGCTTTTGGTGGATCGACCGTAGAACAGGATGCTTTCGGGAATGTCGATATCACCCTGGGCAGCGGCGGGAAGATCGTGGTGAATGGTGGTGGCGATGCCTTGGCCTTGGTGAGTAAGCTGATGGCAACGCTCAATGCTCTATCAATAGCGTTCGATACGCACACGCACGGCGGCGTAACAGCCGGTGACGCCATTACAGCACCACCGAGCACATCCTGGTCGCCGAGCGCATTCTCATCGGCGGATTTCAATGTGAATGCTTGAAATTGATTAATGCCGGATCAGAGTAATTTAGCCGCGCACCACCGGCATTCCGGCGGGAAAGATCGACGTTAGGAAATTCACGGGGACGTCTTCGGCGGTTCGGGTGCCTTCGCGGCCTTCGGCGGTTCCGGCAACTGCGGCTTGATTTGGGCGTTCAGATCTTGGATCAACCCTGTATCAGTTGCTATCTCCGCATTATAGAGACGAGCGGTGTGGCTGAGCGATTCAGCAGAAAGCATAACACAATACTTTTCAGGCGGTGCCTTCGGTTGATCAGTCGGGATATTACACGAAGGACCTTCGGCACGAGCGCACGCTGAAAGAAGCAACGTTCCGATGAACACAAGCGTAGCAGTTTTCATTATTTTGTATCTCCGTTTATCTTGTTCTGTTTGCAAAGTTTTGGAAAGTTATATTGAACAGCTTTCCAAAAGGCACGGGCAGCTTGACTGTCTGTCTTAAATGCCGGCCCATGTTCAATTGTTCCATCCTCGTGAATAACGAGCAGTATCCGCCCAACGCCAACCGTGATAATCAAGCTGTTCTCTATCGGCCGCAGCGGCACGTTTTCCGTTTCAGCACTGATGGCGTAGCTGGGTAAGAGCAGAAAAATGAACAGCGTGATCGCGTAGGGCATTCTGAACAACATCATTAACTCCTGCCTCATCGTTAAGATATTCGATTGAAACATACTACCGATCAACAGCCGCTTGCGGCTGTCACAATGCCGTTTGTTATTGTCAATGACGCACCCAATGCTGAAATCGTGCAAGTCTTTGAAGCAAGTCCCTGTGTCGAACCGGAAGAAAGCGTTCCTACAAAAGACAGGTTGCCCGCAACTGTTGTGTTTGATGTTGAAGGTGTGCCGGTGCCCGTAGTCTTGATGATGTTGTCCAAGTTCATGTAATAGGTGGTCGTCGCGTTCGGGACATCCACGGCATCGCCGAACAAGGCGATGTGTTCGCAATCCGTGCAAGTTGGCGCCGTGCTGTCTCCGAAGATGGCAACATGCTGGAGAGTTGTTGCTTCCCACGCGCCGTAGCCGCCGAAGATAGCAACATTACCAGCCGTCGTCGCATGAAACCCAGTGTTAATACCAAAAGACGAAATAATACCAGTTGATGTGAAGTTTTGTGGAAAAACCGTTTCCCCATACAAAGCATCACCACCCGTTGTATTATCATACTGACCAGCAGCGGCACCGGTTATTGTGGCATTATTAGTGACGCTACAATAAATGCAAGCCCCCGACCCATGGATTGTGTTATTCGCAATCGTAGTATTCGCCGGAATCACAGCGCTCATAATGTGATCGCCCGAAATATCCAAATTGTTTGCGTTGACATTGCTATTATTTACCCCACCGCCATCCAAGATTTCTGGGCCGTTAAGTGCCGCGTCGTAAATAGTTCCAGTAACAGCCTGACCTGTGTGCGTTCCAAATGCCGTTAGAAGTGACGGGTGGAGCGCATTGTCAACGACCTTTAACCCAATACCCACCATGTTTGTTGCGCCACCAGAACCATCGCACACAGCATTGTCAAATACGAATTCGCCCATCATGGCTACATAGCCATCTTCAGTTGCATTGCTATTACAGCCGCCGGTCAACGCATTACCATTATAATTGCCAATAGACCAAATGCTGCGCATGGTCGTGACATTGACGAGACTATTGGAGCCGATAAGAATATTTCCGCTGTATTTTGCCGGCTCGCCACCACTCGAATTGTAAGTGAGGCTTTGGCCAGTTCCAAGAGTACCGAGGATAATATTGCTGGTGCCGGTCGTCCCGGCATTCTGCGTGCTCGATCCGATGTAGAGGCTGTTGGCCGCACCGTCGAGAATAAATGGCACGCCGTCGCTAGGCGGAGGCGTCCCCGGCGGAACGGCTTCCACCGATGTCGTGGCGGCAATCCACAGGCCAAATGCCAGGACGGCGAGCGTGCTCGCTCTGCAAATCTTCATGATCGTCATCTCAGATTCACCGCCGTTGCCGTCGCAGCCGAGCCACTGACTCCGCTGGCCGTCCATTTCACCGCTGCAAACGGGAATGTTTGCCAACCGACACCGAGCGGTACTTGCGTCGTCGAGCCATCCCAGAATGTGACAATGACATTACCAGCCACGGTGCAATTGAAACCAATCGAGCGTTGCGCCGTATAGACCGTGCCGTCGGTCATGGCGATACTACCCATGAAGGGTGAATCAAAATTGCAGATATTACCGTAAGGGTCCATCGTCCCAGGATGAACCGAACCAATGACATAAGGCAATTGAGAACTCGGCACAGAGGTACAGGACGAAACGACCAGGAATCCGGCTGCGGATTGTGCGTGCGCGGTGCCAATGATTCCTAAAAATAGGCATAAAGCAACGATAGACTTCGATCCAAGCATCGCATTCATTCCTTGATTGCCCTCAGATGATACCGCATCTGAGTCATGACGACCTATGCCAGTTCAATCGTAGAAACAGCCATCGGCACTCGTCCAGCAAGAGCGATAAATAGAAAATAGCACGACCACACCATTCGCGGGGATACTAGCCGTCACGAACAAACCGCGCAGGCATCCCCAAGAGAATGCATCCCCATTAGGATATTGATATGAGCGCGCTCTATTACCGTCCTCCTCCGAACGCCTCGCTGAAGTCCATGGCGCTCGCCGTGCAAGGCTCCGGCGTCGTCGACCCATTAATCTTCGCCGATGCGGCATGGCTATTCGCGCCGGCGGTATCGGGATTGACTGCGCTCAATGTCTCCGGCGCCGTCGGAGTATCGGGCAATGGCTTTGTCGCCGGGTTCACCGATGCAAGTTCTGGCGCCTGGGTTCTTCAGACAAGCGGTGCCTTACTCAATCTTCCGGTATCCGGCGCCGTAGTCTCATATACAGCAAGCGGGGCTTCACCGATCTGGGTTGGCGGGGCTTATGTTTCAGCATATTCCGGTGCCTACGCGCTAAGCACTTCCGGTGCGATCTATGCGGCATCGGGCGGTGTTCTGCGCACGATCGCCCCGGCATTCGGAACATCGTCCGTCCGGTCCCTGGCCACATCGGGATCAACCCTCTTCTCTATCGATCCGGTGAGTGGCAATCTGGGTTACGTCACGCTTATCGCATCAGGGACCGGGACTTCCGGCCAGGTTTCATCGCAGATGAACGTACCGACCTGTCTGGCCGCGTCATCATCGGCATCAGCGGTGGCCGTCGGCGGTTGGAATTGGGGCGTTCTTGGTTCCGGCTTTACCTCAATGGCGATCGGGGGCGGCGGAAGTCTCAGCTCGATCCTCCTGGGCACTACCCCTACCGTTTCGGGAGGATCGGTCAGTGTGTGGGACCTGACGGCGGTTCCCGGCACCTGGGCATTTGGTTCGGTGCTCTCCGGCCTTGGGCATCCATCCTATGTGGCTTGGGTACCCAACGGGCAGCAGGCTATTACTTGCGACGTGGTATCTGGCAATGTGAAGGTGCTTGCCTACTCGGTCGGTCTTTTGTCCGCTTCCCAGACTATTACGGTCTCCGGAGCAACCGCGGTTGCGATCGAAGCATCATCCCAGAACGCTCTTGTCTGTCAACCATCGCAAAACAAGGTCACACCGCTCTCAGCGACCGCATCGGGGGTCTGGTCGTCCGGCATCGCGCTGTCTATCGCGCAGGCAACATCCGTGGCTATGTACGCTCCTTCCGGCGCCGTCGTCGGATGCGGTTCGGGCCTGGCGGTCATGGGGCTGTCTTCATCAGGAGCATGGTCCGTTGCGTCGACCGTCGCTCTTGGATTCATCCCAGGTTCATTGTATGTGGATCAATACGAAAACATTTATGCGGCCGGAACTTCAGGAAGCTCCGGTCTTTACGCGGTGGTCTCCGGATTTGCCGTGGTTGGTTCGGGTTCCTTTGCCGGAAGCGCCAGCGGGGTAATTTCTTTCCGCAGCCAGACCCTTGTCGCCGACGGAGTGAATAATCTTCTCCGCGCTTTTGGACCCATCGGTTCCACCTATGGCGCATACGGAACCGTCTCCGCCCCCTCTGGAACGACGGCGATGGTTCTTGGCGCTTATGTGAATGGATTCCAGGACATCTTTGTCGCCGGGTCCGGAGCAGCGTGGCAGTACAACTTCACCGCGCCTTTCACGCCTGCGCGCACGAGATATGGTGCTCTGTCCGTCTATGCCAGTGGAACATGGCATTCCGGCACACTCGGCGCAAACCAGATCCCCGATGCGATTGCGTGGGATCCATCAGGAAATGTGTCGGTCGTCATCTTCGGCAATCTATTCTATACATACACAAGTGGTGCTGTTGTTTCTTCCAGTGGTAGCGTATTACAGTTCCCTGGGCAACTTCAGACTGCGGTCAATGGCCTCTCGGCGCTGGAATGGTTGGCTGGACATTTATACGCCGCCAGCAGCATGAATGATTCAATCGCGGTGCTTCAATGACAACGGGCATTCTCACCGGCATTGCCGGTCTCGCGGCGCAGGCTCTTTCTCCAGGAGCCAACAGCCCCGGGCAATCGTTCCAGAATCACCCCGTTCCAAATACACGATCAGCGCTGTATGCCCTGGCGATCGTTGGGCCACAGCCCTCCACCGCTATCTATGCCTCCTACACCTTCCCTCTGTCGCCTTCTTCATTGTTTCGTGATTATACGGCGATGTCCAATATTTACGATGTGGCAGGGACTCAGGCACAGGCCGGTGTTCAGCGTAAAGTGGATGCCTATGGGAATTCCCCTGTTACATTCACGATTGAAGGAACAACGGGATGGCAACTCCACGCCACCGATGGATATTCCTATACAGGCATCGATTCAATCCTTGCCCTGCAACAATTTCTGCTTCTCTATGCGCAATTGAATACTGGGCAAGCGATCAATAACCAGCCGTTATACGTATTAGAATTCTATGATTATTTTCTCGACGACTATTGGCAGGTAGAGCCGATTGGCAAGCAGGATCCAATAAGACAATCTGCCGCCAGGCCCCTCCTTGCCGAGTATTCATTCCGGTTGGCGGGGATTGTTGATCTCGGGCAGGCGCCCGCGCTTCCAGTGGGTGCTGATCCAATCAACACCTTACTTAGCACAAGCGCCGGACAATTACTCGGCAATCTCAGTTCATCGCTTAATGCTATTCTCACAGCCTATGCTCCAAGCACACCGGGCGCTTCCGCTTTGGGATTATGATCATGACGAGCACCAGCGGATACACCTTTGGCGGATACACAGGGCAAGTCTGGCAAGCGACCTATGCCGCGTTGGGCTATTATCTCGGCCAGATAACATCTCCCGCGGCGTTGGCATCACCGGCGACTACGGTAAGCATCTCCAAGACCATGTTGAGTACCCTGCTCAATGCGGTTGATGCCATCAACGCATATTCAATCGGGCGGGCATGGCAGGCCGAAGCGAGCAATCTATTGGCGGTATCCGTCTTGCCTCTTAGTGGGGTTGATCCGCTTTCCGCAACCTATTTTAATGCACGCTTGGCAGCTTATCAGACTGCGGCGCCGGCATTGACGGCCATAGCTCCGCAACCGCCATTCCCGACAGGCAGCGCTCTTTCTTCCGGCGTACCAGCCATTCCTTATTCCGGATTGCTGGAATTCTATGAGGCGTTTGCCTATGAGACTCCACCGCTCGGCCTGACTTCAGCGACCTTTGCCGCCGATGCGGCCGCCTGCGCCAATGCGTTCGACGTAGTGTTCAATGCGATAGCCGTATCGCAAGGCAGCATGCCTACCCAATTGCGCGATGTGGCCTTTCGCCAATATCTTTGCGCGCAGGAAGCGGCCTATTTCATCAATTCCTTTGGCTCGGGTCCAGTCGCCTTTGACGTCGGCTTCACCAACGCCTGGAACCAGATCGTAACGCTGACAGCGATGGTTGCCGATGCGGCGGTTCTGAATGGCAATCCCTCGAATCAAGCGAACCAACAATCGGTTGCCATGCGCTATGCATTGCTGACCATAGCCAATCAAATCGCCACGTTGCTGCTTGTCCTGGGCACACCACCCACTGCGCAGATTCAACAGACCGTCTTACTCAACGGCGAGACCTTGATGGACGTAGCGGCTCGTGCTCTTGGAAATTTTGAACTCTGGACGCAGATCGCCACGCTCAATGGATTACAGCCACCCTACACGGCAGCACAGGAATCCCCGGGCGTAGCCGCGTGGGGATCGACATTGATCCTTCCATCCCCGGGCGTATCCAGCTCCGCCGCGGGAATCCCGCCATCTTACAACGACAATTTCCTGGGAACTGATCTTTATGTCGGACCGATCAATGGCAGTATGCCCGCCTGGACGGGAGATTTCCAAACGATCACTGGAATCAGCAATCTAGCCTGGGCGCTCGGGCGAAGACTCCAAACGCCATTGGGAAGTCTCATTTATCACGGCGCCTATGGGAGCCGGATACCGGCGGAGATTGGCGCCATCTCGGATGCTTCTTCCGCCGCGCAGATCAATGCATTCGGCAAGAGTGCATTGCTATCCGATCCGCGCGTTCGTTCTGTGCCCTCCGCCATAGCTAACCTTCTTTCCGGAACAAGTATACAATTCACCGCCAATGTTCAACCGATCGGCAACGGGCAACAGAATGCCAGCGTCAATGAGGTAATAGGAACATGACCACGCTCGAACCGACCGTCGCCGCGCCGCCATCAACGCAGGATGTCGCTTCTCAACTTCTTGCCTCGATGGCCGCTCTGTCCGGGGTCCTTACGGATTACAACAGTGGATCGCAGATCAGGACAATTGCCGAGAGCATCGGCTCCGTTGTCGAGATGCAAGGCGCCTGGACGCAGGCCGCGGCAGCGCAAGCCCTGATTTATGGCGCAATGGGGCTGCTCGGCATTTCTCCCTACCCCGTCATGCCCGCATCCGGTCTCGCGCAATTCATGACAAGCACCCTGGCCTCCCCACCGGCGGCTACGCAGAATGTTTTCATTCCTTCCGGAACCATTATCCAAACGCCTGGGGGAATTCAATTTTCGACGACCGCTTCCGGTACATTGGCAAGTGGCGCGGCAACCGTTCTCGTTCCGGCTTTGGCGGCCGTCGGTGGAACAACCGGGAATGTACCGGCGAGTGGCATTACGCAGATCGTCACCGGGCTTCTTTACCCCCTGTTCGTGACCAATCCGAACGTATTCTCAGGTGGCGCGCCTGCGGAACAATTCAGCCAGACGCTGGCGCGATTCTATTCAACGGTCGGTGCCATTCCCGCCGCATCACCCTACGCTATCGCCAACGCGGCAATCGGGGTCACGTCTTCGGGAACAGGGGAAGTCGTCCGCTTCGCGACATGCTATGAACCATTCGCCTTCGCGGGATCGGGTGCCGGATCAGGCACCGCCAGTTGGACATTGATCATTGACAATGGCACGGGGTCCGCATCGGCCAGTTTGATCGCCGCCGTCACCACATTTCTGAATGGCGGGATAAGCGGAACCGGAAAACAATATCGTGACGCCGGTGTTCCCTACACGATATCTGGCGTAATACCAACCTATGCCTATGTCGGTATATCCGGCATGGTTTCCAGTCTATCCACCGACGCCACGGTCAGCGGTCTTATGGCAGCGGCGGTATCGGGCTATTTCACCTTGCCTTTTGGCGCCTCGGGATCGGCCGGACTCCTCACTACGGCAGTCGGCAACTCTGTTCTTGGCCTGATGGATTCTCTCTCGGTATCGCTCTACGCCACTTCGGGAATGGTGACGGCGGTTAATGGCATTTCGCCTCCGGTCAGTGGGCGCGTCGTTCTTGGCGGCCTTACCTTCTCATTGGATTAACACCGATGGATTGGCAACAAGTATCAGAACAGGTCACTGATCTTCCTAGCACATTTGTGCGGCAGGCGGCACCGTTTACCCAATGGCTCGATGCCCTTACCGCCGCTTTGTCGCTTGGCGCAGTTGGTGCGGACGGCATTGATGCCGCGATGTCTTTCTCCGGTGCCGCGTATGGATGGCTGGATTTCTGGGGGTTGTTGTTTGGTTTCCCCCGTGGATCAAATGAAGCGGATGAAACATATTCCGCGCAAATCGAATTTGGTCTAACGAGCGGGGCCGGTAGTCCAAGTGTGATACAAACATACATCCTTTTGGTTTATGGACTGAATACGATTGTCGCTGATACGCCAGGAACCCTTGGCTACACGATTACGTTCACATCGCAAACTAATCTTGCTCAAATTAATACAGTGCTCAATGGGCTTAGCCGTGTTCGTCCTGCCGGCGTTCCATTTACGACTTATATCATGGGAGCTGGACCTTACCTGGATACGATCAATTTTCTTGATGCCCCGCGCGTTACCGGAGCTTATTTGAGCAATGGAGTTATCCAGGTTTATCCTACGCTTGCGGCGGCAACTCCTTCAGCATCGCCATTACTCCCGACGCTGCTTCTGGTCGATCCAACACTCAACCCGTAGGTATCTCGCCCGCCCCACGCACCTGCTAATCTTGCATGAACACACACGCGCCGGGACGCCATGCAAACCGCGAACTTCGCCCAGTACGAATATTTGAATGCCGCGACATTGAATGCCGCGGCTGGAGCCGTCAGCGGATCATTCGCGCAGACGGCGTCCGGCGCATTGAAGCCTGGACTTATTCATCCGGAATCGGTGGGCATCACGACCAGCGGCCTTATTGCGACAGTCCAGGCTCCCCTGCCGTTCCAGGTTCTATTCGGCAGTGGCGTATTAGCCGCCGCGAGCGGTACGGTCAGCGGAGCCACATCTTCGACATATACTGTCAATTTCTCAGGTACGGTGCCTTCGTCCGGTGCCGCGGTAACCGCTTATCTCCTGGCCTCGTATGCAATGATTCAGGAGAATCCGTACACCGTTCCGGGACCGCCGCCCGGGCATCCGGACTACAACCCCCAATTCGTTCCCTATACCGCCTACGCGCTCAACGTCGATAGCCTGGCGATGACGGCATCGACAACGGCGCCGGACAATCAAACGACCTTCGAAATCGGACGCTATACCATCGCATCGGGTGCAAGCACCCTGACCGCCATCAATACGACGTATCAGCAGCGGGCATCCACGACACGGGCAACGCAAACGGTTCAAGCTTCGGGGTCGCTTATCCTATCTGTCCTGACGCATGGCGGAAAGACCATTCAGTTCAGCGCCTCCGGTACCGCGACATTGCCGGCCGTCGCCTCGGCGAATGGCGTCAGCTTCACCGTGAATCCAACATCCGGCGCGTTGTCATTAGTGGCGAGCGGCAGCGATCTGATCTATGGAACTCCGGGAAATTACTCCTCGGGTATTTCCAGTTTATCCATTCAGCAAGGCGCACTCGTCACTGTCCAAGGTGTTCTCGGCTTGTGGCAGATCACCGCGGCATCACCGAACCAGTCGGTCACTTGCTCAGGCAGCACGATCGTTGGCAATCTCGCCCAATTCAGTGACACCCACGGCAATGTTACCAACGGACCAGCGCAATCGGCGCGGACCGGCGTTGTGGCGATGGCCAGTGGATCAGGGAGTATCACTCCGAATTATGTCGCCGTTTTCGCGGATGTCAGCGGAACGGTCAAACAGGGACCGACGCAGTCAGCATTGACAGGTACCGTGGCAATGGCCAGTGGCTCGGGAAGTATTAATACTGGCAATTTTGCCGAATTCCTCGATGCGAACGGCACCGTTGGTGACAGCGGCATCTCACCGGCAACCATAAATGCGACCGGGAATACTTCTCTTTATATGCAAGGGCTACTTCTCTAGGAGATATCATGGCAGCAACCCCGAATTTCGCCAGCACGCCAACTGTCAGCGGCGCCTTATTGACTACGGCGATCACTGGGACGCGTGCGGCTCCCGGCTCGAATACGGCTACCGTGTTCTCTCCATCCGGATCGATCGGCGCCGAGATCGAACGAATCGTCATCCAACCGGTCGCCACCACGGTATCCGGAAGCGTGCTGCTCTGGCGGTACAATACCGCAACATCGGGCTACTTCCTGTATAATGAAGTGCAATTGCCAATACAAACCGCTTCCACGGGGCAGGCCCTTCCCGGACAAACATTGGAAGCGGTGGACAATCCGAATCTATTTCCGATCGCACTCCCAGCAGGATGGGCTTTGGTTGCCGGCTTGAGCATCACGCAAACAGGCGTCATCGTTCAAGTCGAAGGCGGGAGCTACTAATATGCAACGCGGAATGTTCGGGTTCCCTTACCCAACAGGGAAAAGCTTCATTCAGCAAGTACCCCTTGCACCAGCAGGATTAGCAACCCTCCAGGGAAATGGTGCCATGAAGGCATCGATCCTGCTGTTTGATTCCAACCCCGGAACCCGCAACTTCACCGTTCCTACGGGCGTACATACAATACGTGCTTTCGTTGTCGGTGGTGGCGGAACAACGGTCTCCGGCATTGGCGCTGGCGCTGGCGCTGGCGGCAACGGCGGAGGCTATGAAGAAATCATACTCTCTGTTCAAGCCGGAGACGTTTTCGCCTACACCGTCGGAGCATCCGGAAGACTAGCCCCCCTCGCGGCCGGCGGAACTTCCTCCTTTGGCGGTCTCATCAGCGCCACCGGAGGAGGCAGCAGCGGTGGGGTTGGTTCCGGTGGGATCGTCAGTTCCTCAGGAGGCCTTGGCGGTGTGAATAACCCTGGCGCCGACGCTAGCGGCGGCGGTGCAAGTGGGCATCGATTCGGCAATGGCCAAAATGGAGGGTCCAGTACAATAACGGGGCAGGGCGCTGGGGGTGGAGGTTGGATCCAGCCAGGTACTCCCGCCAGCGGTGGTGACGGCGGAGTCGATGGCTGGGGACTAGGACTCATTCCCGGCCAGGGAGGAATTCAAGGTC
>Ga0181520_10001144_pt1 | contig 55456 bp, 46 predicted proteins | sample PEATcosm2014_Bin_29_FD_132451 | JGI IMG/M metagenome (GOLD analysis project Ga0181520, IMG submission 132451) | Peatland microbial communities from MTU Mesocosm Facility, Houghton, MI, USA - PEATcosm2014_Bin02_30_metaG | ecosystem: Environmental > Terrestrial > Soil > Wetlands > Peat | place... | reverse complement strand
GGAACGCGCCCGCGCACCAGCGAAATCTTTCTGCATCTGGAGATCTACAAAGCCGTGCCGGAGGCCAAGTCCTGCGTTCACTGCCATCCGCCGCACGCCACCGCCTACGCCATCACTGGCCGCGTCCCGCCGAATCTGGTGATTCCGGAGTTCGAGGTCTTTGTCGGCAAGGTTGCCATCTCGCCTTACGAAACACCGGGCACGGCGGAGTTTGCGCAGACCGTTCTGCCGTACGTCAAGACGCATAACACGGTGCTGCTGGCCAATCACGGCATTATCTGCTGGGCGGATTCGGTGACCCACGCCGAATGGTACGCCGAGGTGCTTGAGACCTATTGCTGGACGCTGCTGATTGCCTCGCAATTGGGCGCGCCGATCTCTTATATCTCCGAGCAGAAGGGAACCGACTTGCTGGCCATCAAAAAGAAGCTCGGCCTGCCGGACGTGCGCTTTGACACATCCAGAATGAAAGAGTGCCAGCTCTCTGATCTGGAGCCGACGGATTCCATTGCGCTGATCCCCAGCCCCTGCGACGGCAACACCGGCCCCATAAGCGCGCCCACCAGCGCGGAATTGGAGGCGCTGGTGAAGTCTGTCACCGATGCGGTGATGGGAGCGATCAGCGCCCGGTAAAGGGTCCGCGCAACGCATTCCGGACTCGGTGAACCTACGATCCAGTGCCCGGTTCATGCGCGGGGTTTTTCACGGTTAAGTTGGCCGATCTGCGTCCTACTGTTCCACCATTTGCTCGAACTGGCCACCGATTCCACAAATTGTAATCCTGGCGCAACATCCATAGCAGATAATTGAGTCTGAAGTCTGCCTGGTTCAGGTCATCGAATCAGCATTCCGGGCGTGTCTGTTGAAGGAGACAAAACCACAAAGTTGTTGTCAGAGGAGACTTTTAGTTAACCTATGTTAACTATTTGTGTTAATCTTGATACAGTATGACCTACTATAAGTATTTACGCCCGATCTCTGCCGCATTGAGCAGCCTCGCCGAGGCATGTTCACTCCATTCCCGACCGGGAGTTGCCATTGCGCTTTTCGTATGCCTGATTTCTCTGTCTCTCCAGCCCGCACTGGCTACGCCGCTTTCCGACTCTGATGCAATTGCTGCTGTGGCTGCGGCGGAGAACCAGCCAGTGGATGTCCCCGCGGAGTCCCAAACGCAAGTTCAACGGTGGAACTGGCACATGCAGAACACCATTACCGGCCAGGGATATTCCGGTCTGAGCGCCAAATACTCTGGCGTCAATAGCTTGCCCACTGCCGGGCAGGCCCGCGAGACCGTCTCTCTGGATTTTTTTGGCGGTTACCGCTTGTGGCGCGGCGCGGAATTTCACGCCGACGTACTGACCTGGCAGGGCTTCGGCCTTGATCAAACCCTGGGCATTGAGGACTTTGCCAACGGCGAGGCTTACAAGCTCGGGGTTCGTTATCCGCACTCGGCCATTGCCCGCATTTTCATTCGCCAGACCATTGGCCTCGGCGGCGAGAAAGAGGTCGTGCCGGATGACCAGCTCACACTCGCCTCTGAGCAGCAGGCTTCCCGGTTCACCTTCACCGTCGGCCGTTATAGCGTGAAGGATATCTTTGACCTCAATGCCTATGCCAACGACCCGCGCACCCAGTTCCTGAGTTGGGCTTTGGTCGCCAACGCTACATGGGATTACCCAGCTGACGCCTTGGGATACACCACCGGTATCGCCGTCGAATTACAGAGGCCGAAGTGGGCCTTGCGTTACGGATTCTTTCAGTTGGTGAATCAACGAAATGGCTTTACCGCCGAAGATCGATTCCTCATGTGGCCCGGCGACAGCACCGCCGGCGACGGGAGGTTCTTCCACGACTGGGGCATGGTTGCCGAAAGTGAGCGCCGCTTCAGCTTCGCCGGCCATCCGGGCGTCATCCGCCCCCTCGCTTATCTGAATCAAGGCGAGTTCGGCAGCTACAAAGCTGCTCTCTCGGTTCCCGGCGCGGACATCTCCCTGACTCACGCCAACCGTCATTCGTTTGGTTTCGGCCTCAACGCGGAGCAGGAGATCTCGAAAAACATCGGCCTATTCTCCCGCGTGGGATGGAACGATGGCCATAACGAGGCCTGGTTGTATACCGACATCGATCACTCCGGTTCGCTCGGCATCAGCGTCAAAGGGGATGCCTGGCATCGCTCTCGCGATGCCGCAGGCCTGGCCATGGTCTTGAGCGGCATTACCAAGGTGAACCAGCAATATCTCGAAGCCGGCGGCACAGGGATTCTGGACGGCGACGGCAACCTGAATTACGGCAAAGAACGCGCGTTAGAAGGCTACTACGATCACACGTTCCCGCGCCAGATTCACTGGGCTCTGGATTACCAGTTTGTGGCCAATCCGGCCTTCAATCGCGACCGCGGCCCTGTCTCGATCTTCGCTACGCGCATCCACTGGGAGTTCTAGGAAGATATCGAGAACGGTTCGCTGATTTATAAATTAAGACGGGGCAACCAATGAGCGCAAAGCAATCCAGCAAGCCTTCTTCGCGTGGCTTCGACAGAGATCTGGCCGAACTCGAAGCTCTCCAGGAAGCCCTGAAAAATTCTCCCGCGCCTCAAGCTGCTCAAATCGAAGACCTTGCGAAGGCGCTCACGCATCGCAACAACTTCCTCGTCGCCAAAGCGGCGCGCATGGTTGCCGATGCGGAGTTGTTCGCGCTGCTGCCCAACGTTCTGGCGGCCTACAACCGTTTTTTTCTCGACGCGGAGAAGAGTGATCCGCAGTGCTGGGCCAAGAACGCGCTGGTCAAGACGCTGGTCAAACTGGAGCATCGCCAGAAAGACGCCTATCTGCGCGGCCTGCGTCATCACCAATTGGAGGCCAGTTGGGGACCAGCAGTGGACACCGCCGGAGCTTTGCGCGGCGCCTGCGCGCATGCGCTTGTCAATTGCCCCGGAATCTCCGACGCCGACCTGCTTGGCCTGCTTCTGGAGCCGCTCACCGACAGCGACAAGACGGTGCGCACCGAAGCCGCCCGCGCCATCGGCCAGGTCGGCGGCACAAGCGCCGCGCTCCTCCTGCGCCTGCGCGCGCTGATCGGCCCTGCAATGGGTGACAAGAAAGAGCCTGAGGTTCTCGGCGCAGTTTACTCCGCCCTGCTTTCAGTCGAGGGCACAGCCGCCATTGCTCTGGTTTCCGCGGCCCTGAAAGATGGCGATGATCTGTCTGCCGAAGCGGCCTTTGCGCTGGCTGATCTGCGCGCTCCGGAGGCTCTTGCCGCGCTCACCGCGCGTCTCAGCTCCGGAGCCGACGCCTGGTTCAGCGGAGTCCTGCTCAGCGCCATCGCCTTGACCCGTCTGCCGGAGGCAATGGATTTCCTTATTGGGCTTATCGCGGCTGAGACGCGCCAAGCTACCGCAGCCCTCGAAGCCATTGGCCGCATCGCACCTAACGCCGAGTTGCGGGCACGCGTTGAAAAGGCCGTCGAGCAGACTGGAAGCCCGCGTCTGGCGCAGGCATTCCACGAACACATTCCGCCGCCACCGGAGTAGTGCTTTTTTCTTTCGGATGTTTGCATGGAATTAACTTCGATTGTGCAACAGTAAAGATACAAGCAACACAGAGAAGCAGTGTGGCCTCCTCGAACGGCCGGGGCGCAATCAGGGGTGATGCGCTCCCGGCCGTTCGTTTTTTTATCCGCTGCCCGCTCCTCAGTCCCAAGTCCTTTAGTCCCTCAAAGCGCTTCCGCCTCCCGATAATGTCCCAGCTCCCTTACCATCGAGCAATGTTTTTTGAGCGCCTCGACGGCTTGCGCAGCTTCGTCCGCGGATTTGATCCTGCAATCCACATAGAAGATGTACTCCCACGGCTTGCCATGCACTGGGCGCGATTCGATCTTGGTCAGATTGATGCCCATGAAGGCCATTGCGGAGAGCGCTGAAACCAGCGAACCGGGACGATGCTCCAGCGAAAATGCCAGGCTCATCTTGTTCGAACCCGGATCAGTGACCGCCTCGGCCGCGCGCCGCACCAGAAAGAATCGGGTGTAGTTTTCCGCATCATCTTCGATGGCTGCTTCGAGAATTTGCGCGCCATAATACTTAGCCGCCGCGGCGCTGCCAATGCCCGCCACGTGCCGGTCGCGCAGCGCCATCAGTTGCTTTACGCTGCCCGCCGTGTCATAAAAAGCGAAGGACTCCATCTGCGGATGCGCGGCCAGAAACTTGCGGCACTGCGCCAGCGCCACGGGATGCGAAAAGACGCGGCGAATCTCGGCGATCGCCGTGCCGGAGATTCCAATCAGATTGTGACGAATGCGCAGCAACGTCTCCCGCTCCACCCGCAGATTGTGGGTGAGCAGCAAGTCAAAGTGCTCGGAGACTGATCCGGCCAGACTGTTCTCAATTGGAATCACCGCCGCGTCCACCGCGCCTTTGCTCAGCGCGGAGAAGACCTCAAGCGAAAGTGAACATGGAACAATTTCCCCGCCGGGAAGCAGTTTGGTCGCGGCTTCGTGGCTAAAAGAGCCGGGCTCTCCCTGAATGGCAATTTTCATCTCTGTAGTATTCTCCTGTTGATTATTTTGGGCCCGGCGTGGTTGAGACGTTTTCGTTTGATGCTTTCTCGCACCATATCACAAAAGGGGTTTGAGGCTTGATAGGAAAAAAGGGTTAGAAAAAGAATCCATTAGCTTCGCGTCCACAGATCCGCAGCCACAAAGCCGAGAAAGACCAATGCAATCACACCATTCATGGTAAAAAAAGCCGCGTTCAGCCGGCGCAGATCATGGGGCGAAACCAGCGAGTGCTCATAGGCCAGCAGCAACCCGACGGCGGCGATTCCCAGCCAGCCGAGCATCTGAAAGTGGAAGAGTAATCCGAACCAGGCAAGCAGCGCCAGCATCATGAGGTGGCTTGCCCGCGCAGCCCAAAAAGCCGCCGAAATGCCAACAGCCTGGGGCAAGCTGTGCAGACCGGCTATGCTGTCGTGCTCCCAGTCTTGACAGGCGTACAGCACGTCAAAACCGCCCGCCCATAGCGTCACAGCCGCCGTAAGCACTAGAATGCGCGCGTCCAGCGAACCGCGCACGGCAATCCAGGTAGCTGACGGCGCGAGTCCCAATGCCAGCCCCAGCCCCAAATGCGACCAGCGCGTCAGCCGCTTCAGGTAGCTGTAGCCCCACAGAACCGCCAGCACCAGCGGCGAAAGCGCCAACGTGAGCCGGTTCAACTCGGCCGCCGCAAGCACAAAGACCGCCGCCGCGAGCAGGGTAAAGCCGAGGACAAATTGCCGGGTCAATAGGCCAGCGGGAATGGCGCGCGCTCTGGTGCGCGGATTGGCCGCATCCAGTGCCGCATCCGCCCAGCGATTGAACGCCATCGCCGATGAGCGCGCGGCCACCATTGCTACCAGAATCCATCCCAAAACCCTCGACCCCGGCAAGCCGTTCGCTGCCAGCAGCGCCGCCGTCAACGCAAAAGGCAGCGCAAAGATCGAGTGCTCCCACTTGATCATCTCCAGCGTCGTCCGTATCTTAGCCCACAGGCTCGACATCATTGTCTCCATCCAACGGCCAATACAATACTCAAAATTTTTGGTATAGAATACCAAATTGCCCCGCACAAAAGATTTCCTTCGCGCTAGCTGCAGGCCGCGCGCAAGGCGCGGATTTACCGATGGAGCTCAAAATGCGACTTGAGCCATTGCGGTTGGCGCGAGGAAGAAACGCTGACGCTAGTAGGATGCGAATCATGAACGAGGGGACTCACACGTTTGCACTCATCCTTGGGCTTAAAGACTTGAAAATGGCGGCTCGACATCAGCATCTCAGCCCAGCTTTTCTTTCGGGCGCTGTGAAGCTCTTGGAGGGAGATTATGAGGAGTTACCGGAAATTGCTGAAAACAGGGCAAATTCATACTCTAGTGTTATCACAGCGTCACCTGTGGATTTTCCGAGAAGCTATCATCATGCTTAAATAAGTGATTCTGTGCGGCGTCCCCGGCCAGATGCTCCAGAGATTTGCAACCATATTTCATCTCACACTCAAACTTGTAGTTCTGAATTTAGCCGGGAAGCTCATTTTTTTCAAAAAAGGCCCCATAACCGCACCTGTGTTCCTGCTGCCTTGCCAGATGCGCGACGCCATATTCAAGGAGCATTTTGGGAAATCATATGAAATCTATGACAGCACTGCGGGTCGTCGTTTTCTTTTGGACGCGCCAATTTGAATTCATTCGTTTCGGCCTACGGCATTTCCGATATGCTTTATTCCCACGCGACCTGGCTAGCGCGTCTCTCGATGAGACGGGAAGTGGAGAAGCTTTCAACCATGGGAACGATCCCGACCTCTCCGCCCCAGGCTTGTACTTCCCGTGCACCGACGATGGTCTCCGCAATGTAATCACCGCCTTTGACAATCACGTCCGGGCGAAGGGCCAGGATCAGTTCCAGAGGGGTTTGTTCGGCAAAGACCACCACTGCGTCAACGACGGCCAGCGCGGCCATCACACGGGCCCGTTCGCGCTCACCCACGATAGGACGGCTGGGGCCCTTTAATGCTCGCACGGATGCATCACTGTTAATGGCTACGATCAGGTGGTCGCCGAAGCGTCGCGCTTGCTCCAGTAGTGTGATGTGGCCAATGTGCAGCAGGTCGAAACATCCGTTGGTCAAGACCACACGATCGCCGGCAGCTTTCCAGCGCGTCACGCGGCCGGCCAGCGCCGAGGGTGTCACGATCTTCTCCTCTGCATGGAGAGCTATCTGCGGAGAAAGCGCGCCCAGCAGTTCATGCTTTTCGATTGGCACCGTCCCGGCCTTGCCCACAACGATGCCGGCAGATACATTGGCCAGCTGCAAGGCTGTCTCCGGCTTGAGCCCAGAGGCAAGGCATAGGGCCAACACCGAGATAACCGTATCGCCGGCGCCGGAGACATCGAAGACCTGACGCGCCACGGCTGGCGCCAGGAAGCGACGGCCGGGCCGTAGTAGTGCAATGCCCTTCTCGCCGAGGGTCGCGGTCAGGAATTCAATATCCAGGGAACGCACCAGGGGTTCGGCCGCCTCGAGCAAAGCATCGAGGCCGCTTCCATCCAAATGCACGGCTGCCGCCAATTCAATGCGGTTGGGGCAGATGGTGGTGGCTCCCCGGTAGCGCGCAAAGTCGGTATTCTTGGGGTCAACAAGCACTGGAATCTCCAAGCGGCGCGCGGCAAGAATGATTTGCTGGCAAAGTTCCGGCGTGAGTGCACCCTTGGCATAGTCGGAGAGCACCACGGCATGGCAGCCGGGCAGCCGCTGGAGCGCCTTCTCCAGCAGGCGGTTGTAATCGCCCGCAGTTCGCGCCGTTACCCGCTCACTGTCCAGACGCAGCATCTGCTGGCTGCCGCCAAGGATGCGCAGCTTGGTGATGGTGGGAAAGCCCTCGCTTACCACAAACTCGGAAGTGATACCATTGCTGCACAGAGCCGCTTCCAGCAACTGTTGGTTCTCGTCGCTGCCGGTAAAACCGGCGACCGTTACCTGAGCGCCCAATCGGGCGAGATTCATGGCGACATTGGCCGCGCCACCGGGTTGCTCGCTCTGCCGGGTGGCGCGCACCACGGGAACTGGAGCCTCAGGCGAAATGCGCCCTACCTCGCCCCAGATGTACTTGTCGAGCATCAGGTCGCCGACCACCAGCATCCGGAGGGTTGGCCAAAGCTTCTCAATTTTTTCAATGGCTTCATGCAGTTGTTGGATCAACGCGCCTCCCCCGTTTTCATGCGATGCTCTCCATTTGCGTTGCCTGGGAAGAACCTCTTGGCGTGAATTGCTCGTTCATCCATTCCAGCTCAATCCAATCGCACAGCATATGGCCGGCCAGAATGTGCGCCTCTTGAATGCGAGCCGTGTCACTGGAGTGCACGGCGAAGAGGTAATCGGAGAAGGTAGCCATCTTGCCTCCGCCTGCGCCGGTAAAGGCTACCGTCACCATCCCCTGTGCGCGGGCCGTCTCCAGGGCAGCTTTCACATTGCGGCTATTGCCGGAAGTGGAGATGGCGACCAGCAGATCGCCAGGCGCGCCCAACGCCTCGATCTGGCGCGAGAAGACCGCTTCAAAGCCGTAATCGTTGGCTAATGAGGTCAGGATCGAAGTATCCGTGGTGAGCGCAATCGAGGCCAGCCCGCAACGCTCGCGGCGAAAGCGGCCCACCAGTTCTGCGGCCAAGTGCTGCGAATCGGCGGCGCTACCGCCATTCCCGCACCAGAGGATCTTGCCGCGCGCCCGCAAAGTCGCGCTCATTGCCTGGGCGATGGCGGCCAGCAGATTCTGCTGTTCATTCAACTGGCGCACTACCTCCAGGTGTTCTGCTATGGCATAGCCAAAGATGCTGGCCGCTTGGAGGCTGTTGGACACGATTTCAGCTCCTTTCGATCCTGATTCCGGACAAGCCATGAAAGCCTCACTATTGCTATCATGGCGGGGTGACCGATTCTGCTGACAATCCACGGATACATTCCTTGACAGCGGTATTCCTTGACCGCGACGGAGTCTTGAACGAAAAGATGCCGGAAGGGCGTTATGTCACTTCCTGGAACGATTTCAACTTGCTTTTTGGCGTACCCGAATCGATCCAACGGCTCAACCAAGCAGGGATTCTGGTCATTGTGGTATCCAACCAGCGATGCGTTGCCTTGGGACTCTGCACCGCAACAGATGTGGACTTCATTCATTCCAAATTCCAAGAGCTCTTGAAGCACCGCGGCGCCCATGTGGACGGTTCCTACTTCTGTCCTCATGACAAGGGGGAATGCAACTGCCGAAAACCGCTACCGGGGCTTTATGAACAAGCCGTTGCCGAGTTTCCGGAGATCACCGCCGAGAGTTGCGCCATGATCGGCGATTCGCTCTCGGACATCGAGTTTGGTCGCCAGTTAGGAATGTTGACGGTTTTCATTGACGGCGACCCCAGGCGCCAAAAGCCCGGCTCACAAGCCGCCGCCGAATTGGCCGATTTGCGTTTTACCTCGTTGGCCGAGTCAGTGGATTATCTGCTAAAGAATCAAGGGAGCAAAATATCTCTCATTTCTCGGCCTGAAAACTCCCCGAAAAAATGATATTAGCTGTTTCAGATCGATTACTTGCAATCGTCCTATCAGGCAATTGTCATTTCTTTGTCTCTTTGGTCACAATGGGCCGGTCACTCAATTGTGACGACTCGGCTGCATCGGCGGGGAAGAAAAACTCAGCCAATTCGCGCAGGGTTTCGCTAGGAGATGCCGCTATGAATTGTTTGTCATCAGAAATAAGTGGCGCCGTAATGTGAGAGGGGTGCATCAGATAAAAATGGAAGGTGCTATGAAGACCATTCTGGTGGTTGAGGATGATCCGAGAATTCAAAAGGCGCTGCTGCGGCTTTTTGGCACTGAAGGGTACCAAGTTCATGTTGCGGAGGACGGACCAGCGGGATTGACCGCCAGCCGCGCACTGAAGCCGATTGCGGTGGTGCTTGACCTGATGCTGCCCGGCATGAATGGACGCGAACTCTGCCGTCTGATAAAGGAAAGCCAGCCCGAGACACCAGTGATCATTCTGAGCGCGGTCAGCGAAGTGGCCGACAAGGTTCTGCTGCTCGAATTGGGCGCGGACGACTACGTCACTAAGCCCTTCAGTCCCAGAGAACTATTGGCGCGCGTGGAGGCCGCAATCAGGCGGTCGGCGAAGTCAAGCTCAGCGAAGCTGATTCAATTTGATGAGATTGCCATCGACGTGGCCAAGATGGAAGTGCAGCGAGATGGAGTTTCAGTCACACTGACCGCGCACGAATTCAAGCTCCTGCGCTACTTTGTCGAAAATGCTGGGCGGGTTCTGACGCGCACAGCCTTGTTAAACGATGTTTGGGGCTACGATTCCTATCCCAACACACGAACGGTGGACAACCAGATTTTGAAATTGCGTCAGAAGCTGGAGCGCGATCCGGCCCAGCCGCGCCATTTTCTCACAGTGCATGGCGCCGGATATAAATTTGTGCGCGAGGGGCAAGACGGCCCTGCACTGGTTCCTGAACCGATTCATAGATTCCACAGGTAGATATAGGAGATGCTGCGGGCTGGGGAAGACCGGGCGATGGAGTTCCTTGGATGATGCGTTCATGGCGAATGCGTACAACGCTCCTATTACCGCTGACGGCGCTTGTTCTGATCATGACCGTTCTTTTTCTGGGATTGGTGCGGATGACTGTTGAACGCCAGGTTCACGGCAATCTTGAGCTGGACATGCGCCATTCCCTGCAGACTTTCCGTAACTTGCGGCAACAACGACAGCAATTGCTAATGCGGGAGTCTTCCCTTTTGTCGGAGTTGCCCAGCTTGAAGGCCGTTATGACCACTACCGACTCGCGGACGATTACAGATGCCGGCGCAGAGTTCTGGAGCCTAAGCGGCACAGATTTCTTTTCCTTGCAAAATCCCGAGGGACAGTTGGAGGCCTATTACAACAACGGCTCCACTCTGACGCGCCAGAGTGTGGAAGCTGCACTGAGTGAAACAACCGACGCCCCTGAATTACCGCACCTGTTCGTATCCAATGGCCGGTTATTTGAGATATCGTCTCGCACACTTACCTTTGGCTCCGGTGAACAGAGGACCGGACTTGGCTATGTGACGATCGGTTATGCTTTGGACGACAAAGTCGCGCGCGAAGTGAGCGAGGCTGCGGCAGCCGAGGTCGTCTTTGTCGCGAACGGAAGAATTGTGGCCGGAACTTTGCCTCAAACTCTGCGGCAGAATCTGACTTCTAGCCAGGGCGAACTGCTGCGCCAGCCCATTGCAAGCGAGGAGATGGTGATTGGTGGCGAGCGCTATTTGGCCTCATCCGTTCAATTGCAAGGGGAAACCCCGGCCGGGGGCGCAATTCAGATGGTGGTATTCAAGTCATTCGGGGAGAAAAAGCTAATTCTGGACAAGCTGAATCGGATGGTAATTTTCCTTGGCGTTTTTGCGGCCTTGTTCGGTGTGGCGCTGTCCGTTTCCATCGCCCGCACTGTCACCCGGCCTCTGGAATCGCTAGTGGCTGCCACGCGCACGCTGAGCGGGGGCGATTTCTCCCACAGGATTCGCGAAGATGGAGCAAAGGAGGTGCGGGAACTCAGCCTCGCCTTCGATCGGATGCGGGGCCAGATGCAGAAGACACAAACGAAATTGCTGGCGGCCGAACGCATGGCGACGATCGGTCAAATGGCCAGCTCTGTCTCTCACGATCTGCGTCATTATCTATCGGCGATTTATGCCAATGCTGAGTTTCTTGCAAACCCCAAGATTCCTGGCGAAGAACGCGAAGACCTGCTTGAGGATGTCCGCGACGGGGTCCAGGGCATGACGGATATGCTCGATTCGCTGTTGGTGTTCAGCCGTACCGGCATGGCGCTGCAATTGCAGCCGGAACCTCTGGTGGCTCTTATCGCGCGGGCAGTTGGAGCAATACGTTCTCATCCTGAAGCGCGTGGCGTGGATTTGAGAGTTGTTATGATTCCGGTGGTAACAGTGAAAGTGGATTCGAAAGAACTGCGCCGAGCCGTCTACAATCTGCTCTTGAATGCCTGTCAGGCAGCGGTCTCGGGCCAGACTTTGCCATGGGTGTCCATCCAGGCCGTGCTTCTCCCGGAGTGCCTGCACATTACGGTTTGCGACAGCGGACCGGGAGTACCGGCTGCAATTCGAGACACTCTGTTTCATCCCTTCGTCAGTGATGGAAAGCAAAGTGGCGTAGGACTTGGACTGGCGCTTGCCAAATATATTGCCGAGGCTCATGGCGGCAGAATCTACCTGGAGGATTCGGAATCCGGCAATACGGCATTCACCATTGAACTTCCCGGCAACACGATATTGGAAGAGGCCACATGGCAGACTACGGAGGAGCGTTCAACATGTTGACCCTGAGAGTTTCATTGGCTTGTATTGTGTCAATCGGACTGATGGTGCCAGCACCTCTGGGTGGACAGTCGGCCAACCCTCCAGCCGCAGACTCTGCACCCGCTGAACGCTTGCATTTGCTCGAGCAGCGCATCGACCGGCTTTCAGAAGCCTTGGCCGCGGCAGAGCGTCAGGTGGATGAAGATCACCGTAATATGCAGGCGATGGAGGCGGAATTGGGAGAACTTCGAAAGGCTCTGGCAAGTGGCGAACTGGGCACCGCAGAGCAAACCAACGCAAGCGCGACCGCGACTTTGCAACAGGCGGTCACGCAGATGCGCGATAAGCAAGATGTGATTGCCGCCGAAGTGCAGCAACACGAACAGACCAAGCTGGAGAGCGCCTCGAAGTTTCCCGTGCGCTTCCATGGAATGGTGCTCTTCAATGCTTATGTCAATGAGGGCGTGGTCGATCAGCCGGATATGCCAACCTCGGCCTTGCTGCGCGCCCCCAGCCAGAGCCATGGCAGCGTTGGCGCGGGACTTCGGCAGACAATGTTGAATTTTGAAGGAACCGGCCCCAAGCTATGGAATGGCCGTCTCTCCGCAGACATGTCGATGGACTTCTTCGGGGGCGTCACACCGGAAGAGTTGAGCGCGCCGGCCGGCTTGGTACGAATGCGCACCGCGGGCATCACCTGGGCATGGACCCATGATCTGCTACGCGCCGGTTATGATGGCCCGCTGATTTCGCCGCTCACGCCGGAATCACTTGCGGAAGTAGCACAGCCAGCCTTGGCTTGGTCGGGAAACCTGTGGGTCTGGGCGCCGCAGTTGAGCTGGGAACACCGAATCGCGTTTGCAGACCACCGCCAGTTTGGTTACGAATTTGGGCTGTACGATCCGTCTTACAACGCTACAAACGCAGTCGTAGCTTTTAGCACTGTGAGTCCGGGAGAGGCCGCGCGGCAGCCGGGGTATGAGATGCGCCTTTTCTATCGCGCCAGCGGAGAACCAGGAGCACTGCAGATCGGCACTTCCGGGTATTACGACCGGAAATATTTTGGAAGCGGACAGACTGTGGACGCCTGGGCAGGCACGGCCGACTGGCGACTTCCGGTTACGGCGCGAGGACAGTGGAGCGGCGAATTCTATCGTGGGCGAGGAATCGGTTCACTGGGAGGAGGCGCCTATCGCGACGCGTACACGTATATTGACCCGGATACCGGCGGTACTAAAACTCGCGGATTGGATGCTGTCGGCGGATGGACACAAGGTCAATGGAGGTGCAGCCAGACCATGCAACTGAACGTCGTGGCCGGACAGGACACCGGCTTCGTGAGCGAATTGCGCGAAGCGACGGCGCAGTACTCGAGTGCGCTCGATTATTACACGCGCAACCGTTCACTGATGGCGAACTTCATCTACCGCCCATGGTCATCGATTGTCTTCTCTCCGGAATTTCGCCGGCTGACGAGCTGGCCATTTTACGGGCACGCTAATTGGGCCAATGTGTACACTGTTTCAGCAGGATACCAGTTCTGAGGATGGTTTGAATGGATAGTTCTATCTCCATGCGGAAGATGCGAAGGAGGCAAGCAACGATCCTGGCCTGCGGATTCTTGCTGCTCTTCGTGGCTGCCGCGCGCAGCGATGGACAATCCGTCGAAGTAACCCTCCATGTGGATTTTGAATCCAGTGCGCCCACTCGCAAAGAACCAGTTGCGCTACCAGTCAGTGTCGTTTGGCTCACTCCAGTGGCAGCCAATGCGGCAGCCGCTCCACCGCTTCCGGCGCATATCTTTCAGATGGCGCAGAGGAACAAGATGTTCGATCCCCATATTCTGATCGTGCCGGTTGGCAGTATTGTGGTATTTCCAAATCGCGATCCGTTCTTTCACAATGTATTTTCTCTTTTCAATGGAAAAAAGTTTGATTTGGGTTTATATGAGACGGGTAGCGAACGCAGCGTACGCTTCGATCGCGAAGGGATCTCCTATGTCTTCTGCAATATTCATCCCCAGATGGGTGCCGTGATTCTGTCGCTCGCCACGCCGTACTACGCTGTTTCGCGAGAGGGCGCGATCATCATTCCCCAAGTACCTCCGGGAAGATACCATCTGAATGTTTGGTCGGAAAGTGCAACTTTGGAGAGTTTGAACGCGGCACGGCGCGATGTGACTGTGCAAATGACAGCTACCAACTTAGGCAGTGTTTCTCTTGTTGCCGCTCCCAGCCCGCTTGCGCATCACGCCAACAAATTTGGCGAATCGTATCGGGAGTCTCCGGATTCCGCATCGCCCGAGATAGTGTACTGACGCCGGGCGGCCGCGTAGACTGTGGCCAGAAGCGCGATGTGGACCCACAAATACAAGCGCAGAATGTTTTGGTTGAGCTGCAGGATCGCCCATTCAAAGATCAACGCCAGCACCAAAGCCCGCAGCCACGCGGCATAAAGAGGCGAAGATCGCTTGGCAAGCCGCAATGGCGCGACGATGGTGACTGTCAGAAAGCAAAGGAAAGGTATCGAACCAATCATTCCGCTAGCGGCAACAACTTCCGCAAAGACGCTTTGCCCCTCATAGATCTTAGCCTCCTCGAAGTTTTGCGGCCATAAACCGTTGAATCCCGCAATCGATTCAGTAATACCGCCCAGGCTCTGCCCCATCCAGGGATGATTCGCTATGGTTAGCAGCGTGCCATGCAGACGGTCTTCCCGCTCGTCGACGGAGTGCGATGCCGTTCCCAGCAACCCCGTTCCGCTCATCAGGATTTCAACCGTTTCATGTTCATCAAAAACCCAGCCGACAGTTCCGCCGACGGCCGAATATGCGATTAATAAAACTGTTGAGGCAGTCAACATCTTCCAGCCCGATAGGCGAAACCCGAGCAGCAAGCCGGGATGTTTCACGATCTTCCACAGTCTGGTCAAAGGTGCTATAGATAACTCAAAGAAAGCGAAAATAACTCCCATCCGACTAAAGCATATCATCAGGGCGAGGAGTATCAGTAAGTAGGTGACTGTCCAGGCCTTGGAGCGAAACTCCGCGATTCCGGAACGGCGCAACGATCCAATGCATACTAGTCCCATAATAAGATAGGTGGCAAAATATGATGGTTCATAACTGAATCCATTCACTCTCGGCACTCTGCCAGGAAGCCACCACTGCTCTACCAGAAGCGCCGGACCGCCGGCGATGGGAAGCACGAACTGCACAATGCCGAATCCCGCAACGAACACATACGACGCCAAATACAGATTAAGCAGTAATTGCAAACGCCCCCTATCGCCGGCAAATAGATTTACCAGAGCAAAGGATAGAGCTATATCCACGGCCAGCCATATGCAGTATGCGAAACTCTTCTGCCAGAACTCCGCGACCGGCACGAACGCCAGTTGCACACCCCACCAGGCGACAAGATACAGTCCTCCAAGCGGAATTTCCATTGTCCTTCCCATCCGGTGAGTTAGCAAGGCCACAGCCATCAGCATCAGGGTAAACAACTGCGCAATACGAATGTTCGGTCCGAGATTGATATTTAGAAAAAGATCGAAAGAGCTGGTGAAAAAGACCACCGTTGCCGCGGCCACAAGAAGACTATAAGCGCGATTCATAGGCTGATGACCTGCCATTCCGCGTTCTTGCCTGCTAACAAGCTCTCGACCGCCCTGGCCACGCGCTGCGGAGTAATGGAGATCATGCATCCGTTCCACTCGCACTTTGCAAATGTGCGGCCGTCATAACATGGTCGGCAAGCCAGACGCTCGCCACCCCAGAGACCAATGACTCCGTTGCGTCGGGGAAGAACCTTGGAGGGCGCGGTGGGGCCGAAGAGCCCGACCAGACCGCATTGCACCAGTCCAGCAAGATGCAGCGGGCCAGTGTCATGCGTGATGACGCAATCGCAGGATTGATAGAACGCCAGTGTCTGTGGAATCGTCCATTGGCCAATGCGATTCTCTACCGGTAGATCGGAAAATCGCTCTTCGACCCATCGATCCCCTGGTCCTCCCGTGAGTACCACCTCATAACTTTTGTCAAGCAGAATTTGAGCAAGCGAGTAATAGGAATCCAGCGGCCAGCGCCTTTGCGCGTCATCGCGAAGCAGGTTGCGCGCCCCGCCAGGGACCAGTGCAATGCGAATTCTTCCTTGCAGCTCCATCGGATTGGGCGGCAGGTTATCGGGTGCCACAGGATCGATGTTATCCGCGCAAAACTCGTCCGTGCGTTCGCATAGAATACGTGTGTATTCCGCGGAATGATGGCGCTCGGAAACAAGTTTAAAGCTACGCAAATGCTGGCTCAAGACAATCGACCTGCGCGCGCGCACTGGGAGAGTCAGAATTCTGTAGCGGCGGTCATACTGAAGAATCGCGCTTAGCTCGTAAGAAAAACCTATCAGCTTTCCCCAAATGCGCATGATTTGCCAAAGGGCGAGCATTTTGCGATCTCCGAAGAGAAGCTCATCATCCACGACGATGAGGCGCACCCAACTGTAGCATGAGAGCAGCGGCGCAATCGTCTTACCACACATCCAATCGATTTCCAGACCGGATTGAAAAAGCTTCCAAGCGGCGGGCAGCACCGAGGCTGCGTCGCCAATAGCGCCTATCTTCACAATAAGAGCTTTGCGAGTCATCGTAACTCCACTTGATGTTCGTCAAAGTGTAAGTACGGAACGCGCGGTTGGCTTTTTTCGGACGTCGAGGCCCGTGAATCAGCCGCCTCCCGCGTCGTCTGAAGATGGCGCGCAACACCGCCATCGATGGATGCGCCACAAAGTTGATGCACCTCCCGCATCACATCATCGACAGATATTTTCTCCATGACATTCTCAGCATGGCTGCCGTACTCAAACCCCAGATCTAAAAAGCCGCCGCTCCCATCGGACGGAGTGACATTCGCGACTCTCGATCCTATCGGCCCCCACCTATGCACGGCTGTCGGTCCATTGATAGAGACCGTCGGAACTCCAAGGATTGCGCCTAAGTGCATGATACCCGTATTCACGCTGACCAGTAATTCCGCGTGGTTAAGCACACGCGCGATTACACCGATGCCGTTCCGCCCAATCATGATCCGAGCCAAGGCGCCTTGATTGAGGATCATTTGGCACAATGCATTACAACGCGACTCGTCGGCTGGTGATCCGGTGATCAGGAATGTTCTTCTCGGCGATCTCAGCCGCAAAGCTAGGCCGACCCAGTTAGCATCCGGCCACTCCCGAAGCCAACTGCGTGCTCCCGATGCCCACGGATGAAAAACGATTACTTCGCCGCCACGCAATACAATATCTGGAAGCGGACCTCCGGGAATCGCCAATCGGGGCGGAAAATCTTTTGTAGATCCAAGGTTGCGTGTCAGGCGGCGCAGATTCTCCAGTTCATGACAATCTCCGCGGTGAGTCACGGTTCTGTCGTATCCCCTCTGCCTATATTGTCCTTTGCGCTCGAAGCCAATCGTAAAGCGCGCCCCTGACAATAGCGTGTAGATAGCTGTAATCCGCTGCCAGGAAGTGAAGTCCAGCATCCAATCCAATGCGCAACGCCGAAGGGCCCGGATGGCTGCCATCGGATGGGCAACCGATAAGATCTCGATCCGATTAATTGCTGGAAGCAATCTGGCGGCGGCCGCATTTTGGCTCGTTGCGAATAAGATAATCTCCGTCCGAGGAAAGAGGGCGCGAACCTCCTGAGTAACTGCGGAAGCAAGCAAGGTATCACCCAGTGCTGGATTGAACAGCAGACCAATCCGCGTGGGATGCTCGTTATTATCTCTATGATCCCTTCGGCATCGAAAGCAGGCAAGCAAATTGAGTAAAGGAATTCCTAGATAGAAATCAATCAACCGGATTGTTGTGCTGCCTCGCCGCATAATTCACTTCCCAGTCTGGCTCTGCGTATCCTCGGTTGAACACTCAGCCGAATCTCCAAACTCATCACCGCCATAAGCCTTAGGATCACCCAGACTTCCTGCTTTTGGCAGGTGCCGAATATACAGCACAATCTGCCATATCTCCTCATCACTGAGAATTCCTTTGGAAGCAGGCATGCCCGAGGGTGAAATTCCCGCATCAATTATCCGTTTCAATTGACCGTCGGTATAATTCTGTACTATGCTCGACGAAAGCAGCGGAATAGGAGGATCTATGGAACCGGCAAATGGCACTCCGGTGTTCTGGCCATCCCTGCCATGACAGACAACGCAGTAACTGCCAAAGGCTTGCTTGCCCGCCTCAATATTATTGGGCGTAGGCATTAGCGGATTGCGATCATGCTTGCCGCCAACGATAATGTGATGCTTTATCCATGTAATCGTGCTGGTCTGAACCTTGCCAGGATGGCCCACCTTGCACCCAGTCGCCACGAGGAATAGGTAGGTCGCAGACGCTGCAACAAAAGTGAGTATTGCTGCTTGAAGCTTCATATTTCCTACTCCGTCACATGAACTACAAAGCGCATTGATCCATGACCGCTGCCGCAAAATCTTCCACAGCGGCCTGAGAAGTCTCCCGCCTTGACTGGAGTGAAGGTAACATGTGTCGCATGTCCCTTGACAATGGTCTGATTCACGCCAAGTCCTTCAATAAGCAAACTGTGAGTAACGTCCTCGGATATCAGTGACAGAGTCACTGTTTCTCCCCTCTTCACCGTGATCTCGGCAGGAATGAACTCAAACCGCTTGGCACGAATCTCAAACGTGCGCTGCGAGTTTTGCGCGAGCGGCTCGGATGCGGCTGCAATAATAAGAATGGCTGCGAAGATTGCCGGAATTGTTTTATGCATAATCGATCCTTTCCGCGATGGAATTCCTTGTTCGTCGAGTTCGTATTAGTCGCAGCCGCCCTGAAAGCGCGTCCAAGTCGCACCTATAAAGTTCTTACGGCGAAAGATATTGCAACAATAGTTTCTGATCTTTGCTGCTGAGGCGTGCGCGCGTACGCATGTGCATCAGAATCGTTCCGGTAACTCGCGGGTCCAGCGTCATGGGCGGAGTGTGACAGCGAGCGCAGTTAGCCGCATAAATCTTTTCTCCTGGATCTGCGGGGGCTGCTTTGTTTTGTGTACGCGTTAATGCGGTTACTGCCGGAGTAGTTTGCCCAAGCGCGGCAGCCAATGCAACGAGACACATTCCACACACGACAAGAGCTAGAAGCCACTTATGGCGCGCTAGATCGTTCATGATTTTCTCCCTGGCCACAAGGGCCATACGAACCGGTATGTGAAACCAAAATTCCATGTGTTACTGTCTTCGCTGCGGCTGAACAGTCTTCCGTAGCTGGATTCAAGTCTCCAGTCATCCCGGATCTGATAATTAAAGCCAACCTCGGGGCGCTGCTGGTTTTCGCTCGCCAGTCCATTGCCGCCGCCATTACGAACAAAAAACTCTTCAATTCGACCCACCATTTGCGCGTGGCGGAAGAAATTAGGCGCGACGGGAAACTGTTGTGGAATATGCGCAGCTTCGATCCAATAACCATCGCCGAAGTAGTTGCGATCGAATTCCGCCTTAAGATCGATAGAGGCGCGTTGCGGCTGCCAAGAGAGATAGACGGCCTCATTGTTGATCTGGTAGCCATAAAGTGTGCGCTGATAGGACAATCCAATTTCAACCCGCTTCGAAGGGACAAAGATACTAGTGTCTCCACCGGCAGCGCGTACTGCTTGTAACTGTTCGATTGAGCTCTGCGCCGAAAAGTAAGCTGTGTACTGGATAGTGGAAGAGGGTAGGCTGGCCGCAACTCCACGCACCATGATTCCGTCTCCCGAGCCGTACGGATGCGTGCCGATGGCATAAGTGAGCGGAATATCCTGAAGGTTATGAATCCATACCGGAGTCAGGCGCTCGCTGTAGAGGCCGAATGGGAGGATATATCGGCCGGCAACAAGTATCGCGTGCGAATCAGCATACCAATCCAACTGAGCTGATTCAGTGGTTTTATATACTTTTCCAATATAAGGGCCGGAGGTGTAGTTCATGCGGTTGAAGTAACCTGTAAAATCAACGTGCGATTCCAGCAGTAGGGAGTTCCCGATGGGAACCAGCAAGACAGGATTGATCTGAGGGGCAAGGTACTGAACGCCTCCGGAGACATTCTGAATATATGCAATTCCTCCAGAGATCACCGGCACATATCCGGCCGTGGTGTGTGCCAAAAGATCGTCTTGTGCTCTCCCGGTAGTAAAACCAACGAGAATGCAAAATGCAAGCACCAACAGTCGAATTGTTCCATGAAGAGCGCCTCGATCGATCCAATGGATCTTTCGCTTCCAAATTGGCTTATTGGCCGATTGAGTCGTCATTCAATTCACCGCCATTGTTGGTTTTAAACCGCATTCAGGCTGTTCACATTTTGCTGATAGTCCACGTCTTGCGAGTTAACCATTGCAGCACATTTGCACGGAGCAGCAGTACCATGCACATGTTGTAATGCAAACGAAACAACAATAGATCAAGTATATGTCAGCACTGACTGTTATCTGTCATTGTCCTGTCCGAGATTTGTCATTCCTTTGTCAATTACTAGTTAAAAACAAAATGATTCATTGTCCGATTTCGAGGACTGCTAGATCAAGACCTCAGGCGGAACTGCAATATGCCATTGAAGGCCGTGACGCTGAAAGGGAAATAAATGCGGCTTCATGGTCAGATTGTTCATTTTGTAAAACTCCTCCGATCCGACCATGATCTCACCTTCGCGCATCACTGCGGCGATATGACGTCGGGAGAGCGCGGCAAGCGAATCGCAAGGCGACCTATCGCGATCGCGCACAATCAGAAAGTCTGCCATGCCACCGGCAACAATTGTGCCTTGATCTCCGGACAAGCGCAGGAGTCGCGCGGCACGAGTGGTCACCATCTGATAAAGCAGATCAGATGGAATATCCAGCAATTCGCGAGCCGCATGCAGTTCATCGAGAAGGTCTCCGTTGGCGGAGATTGGCGAGTCGCTTCCCAGCGCAATTGATGGATAACTTAAAAGCAAATCGCGAGTCAGCGTGTGGCCGAGAATATGAAGATTGGACGTCGGACACCATATAATCCAAACTCCCGCTGTGCGGAGCTTTATCCAATCCGACTCGGTGACTCCGATAGCGTGGACTAATATCAGCCGCTCATCCAGCATGACATTTTTTTCAAGCCGTTTCGTCTCGCCCCTGGATTGTGCATCCATCCCTTCGGCAAAATGAATCATGAACGGCTGGTTTGCCGGAGTTTGCGCATAGCGCCGGACCCATTGCCGGTCATCAAGAGAATGCGCCCAGCCAAAATCGGTATGCACCTTAACCGGAAGGATGTTGCTTGTAAGCAAGTCATGAACAGCATCGTGATGGCAAACCGTGGTTACACCGGCTAGCGCATTATGAATGGCTCCACGCCATAGGCGCGTCTCCTTGGAGATCTCCAGCAACTTGAGAAGTGGGGGTTCTTCGGGATGATAAATATCCTCGGCCCACTCGCGCCAACTCGCGTAGGGACCATGCCCAAGCCTTGGAAAAGGACCAAAGTGCAGATGATCGTGTACATTAATAAGTCCGGGGAGAATCAAGTGATCTTTCAGACTTATCACGCGCTGTGACTTGTCAAGACCGACCGGCGGCTCTCTGCCGGGTAATACTGCCACGATCCTACTATTTCGCACAACAAGCGTGGCCCTAATCGCATGCCAGGGGTCAAGAGCTACTCTGGCTCCAGAGAGAATACAAGTCGCCGGGGGACGCGCTATGGTTTTCGGCATTTCTCCCACGTTTATTCACGCCTCCTTCGATAGATGGCGAGAAACATCACCGGCAGCCCCATAACTGCAGCGTACAGGTCTGGACGGCCAGCATGGATAAAAATCATTTTATCGTCGTCTTCAAATGCATATTCATTTAAAGACTCCAGTTCAAAACCTGTTTCATTTAAGGCGGCGCGCAAATTGTGAAGCTGATATGGATATGTTTTGATTTCAACTAATTTATGATCGCAGCAAAAGTTTCTCTTCCAACCATAAACACTAGTTGCAGGATGCACGTCCGAAATTAGAAGTAAAGCGCCAGGCCGAGCGATCCTTGCAGCTTCGCGCGCCAGTTTGTTCAAATCCTCTACGTATGAAAGCAAAAGAGAGGCCAGTATCCAGTCAGCGCAACTTGTGCCTAGCGATGTGTGCATACAATCCGCATGTACCAAATGCGCGTTATGGCCGAGCTTTCTGGCTGCCCGCTCCAGCATCGCCGCAGAAACATCCACACCAGTCAGCGAGCGTGGTTGTAAAGGATAAAGCCGCTCCAGCCATCGCCCTGTTCCGCAACCCAGATCGACCACATCGCAATGCGCGGCAGATTGCAGCAAAGGAGCCAAGTGGCGTACCTCAAGGTCGAACAACGGATTAGGCGCAGAATCGTACTCGGGCGCCCATAGTTGATAGGCCTCCTCCGCGGACAGCATCAAGGACGTTGCGCAATTATTCATATACTCTCGACTTTTGGTTTACGCAATTGAATGAATTTATTCGCCAAATGCAATTCCAATGGAAAGGAATAAAGCCGGAGTGCGTAACGCCAGGAGCTGAGCAGTTTCAACAGCCTTTTGCTCCAGGCGGGAGCTTGAATATCCTGCACCGTCGGCCAGCGGCACGCCACCACAGTTTCAAAGTTATCGATGAGCTTGCGTGTGGAATTTTTCATCCAGGGCATCGAAGGGTTAACGCGCACCGTAAAGTCGTACCATCGTTTGGTGGCCCATTCTTCAAGTGTGGCTGGGAAGTTGACTTTGGCATCGACATTCCCGTACATAGCCTTGGGTTGTGGAACTGGGGTGTAATGCTGAATGATGATCTCCGTGGCCGGGTTCAACTGTTTGATGTGACGAATGAACGCAATAGTTTCGTGTGCGTCACGCTCCGGATCATGGGGATTTCCAACCACAAACGAATACTCCGGCACGATGCCTACTTCTTTCATGCGCTTCGCAACTTCGATAGATTGTTCCGTGGTGATTCCCTTATTCATCTCTTTAAGGACCCAATCCGATCCCGATTCAGCGCCGAAGAAAATCATGGCGCAGCCGCCGCGCTTGATGGCATTAAGCGTGGCGGGGGAGTAACGCGAGATCGTATCGATTCTTCCCTCGCACCACCAGCGCAGATTCAGCGGCGCAAGCCTCTCCATCAATTCCACGGTATGGTCCTCGCGCATGAAAAAATTCATATCGTAGAACTGCACTCCATCGACACAATAATGTTTCACAAGATGGCGCATGATCGCTTCAGTGCGCGCGGGAGATTCCATCTTTTCCTTATTGCCGAAGGCCACGCCAATCGCGCAAAAGCGGCATTGAAACGGACAGCCGATACTGGCTTGATGCGCCGCTGTCCGCTTGCCGAAGTAAGATGGGCGCAGGTAATTCTCCACAGGTAGACGGTGAAAGGGGCTCCATGGAAAAGCGTCGGGGCCAAGCATTGCTCGTTCGCAGTTGTGGCGATGTTCTCCGTCATGTGTTTTGTAGGAAAGACCCGCAATAGAAGAAAAGTCTACCCGCCCACGCAAGGCGGCTATCAGTTCCAGCAAGGTGTTTTCTCCCTGGCCGCGTACCGTATAATCAACATAGTCGGCATTGAGTGCTGACTCTCCGTAGACAGAAGGGAAGTATCCTCCCCAAACCACCGGGATGTGCGGAAACATTGCACGAAAACGCTTGCAGCTTTGCATAGCGGAAACCATCTGCGGCCCCGGCATTACGCTAACTGCGAGTAACTCAACATGGTATCCGCGGCAAAGATTGACTATTGTCTTATCCGGATCAGTGTCGAGATTGCCGTCCACGATCTCATACTCTTCCCTTCTTTCCAGCACCGCGGCCAACGCCAGAATGGAGAGGGGGAATCTGCGATTCTTCGGCTTGGCGAGCCGCGGGTAATAGAGAATGATCATTGGGCATCCAACCTTTCATGAGTCAGGGTTCCTAGATAAATATGAAATTGAGACGGTCTGCGACGGCCGGAGATGCGGGCAAAGAATGGACGCAAAACCCATTGCCACCCGCGCCACGGCGTGTAACGGCGCCAATGGATTCCGAGTTGCGCTAATCGTTCCAACCTATTTGGAGTGAGATATTCCTGACCGCCCATATTACCGCCGTCGCTCCCATACCGGCTTAAAAACTCATTTGACTTTTCGCGTTTCATCGCTTCGCCATCCTCTTCGCTGCGATAGGTTGGAGAATCGACTATCAAGATTTCTCCGCCGGAATTTATTACACGCAAACTCTCGCGCAAGGTGACCTCGTAATCTTGCGCATAGTGAAACGATGCATTGAAGACCACCATGTCAAACTGGCTCGGCGCGAATGGAAGTCTGTCCATCTCCGCTTGAAAGCGCGGGAAGCTGAGCCCCGGAACATTCCAGTAGTGCCTTGCTGCGCCCAGGCCATCCAAGGGGTCTACACTGAGATCGACGGCAACCGGCAGATGCCCAAGCAGAGAGAGACGATAACTCATCCAGCAGTTTCCAGAGCCAATGTCAAGTATCCGTAAGTGCCGTTTACCCAGCCTCTTCACGCAATTGGGAAGTATGACCCTGGTCATAAACCGAAAGCTGCGCGCGCGAATTCGCCACTGATTAACGAATTTTCCGGTCGTGTCTTTCCACGGCAAGGAAAGGTAAAAATCCGCGTTGTCCGACCAGCGTCCCTCCGCCTTGCGAACGGCTTGATAAGTTGATAACGGCCCCGCAAGAAGTATGGCGCGATCAGGGCGAATTGCATGCCATATTCCATCGATCCGCCGCATGGACGAGTTACAAATTGCACAATCCGCTTTAATCAGCGCGAGCTCAGCAGTTGCATTGAGTTCTTCCATATCATTGCAGCACGCAGGGCAGCGAAGTCCAGGCTCGGGCCAGTGGCCAGCAAGCGAGCTTTTTGGACGAATTTCGATAGAATCCCTCATACAGGCCGTCTCACAAAATCCAGCAAAATGTGATCGCCCCAGCAGCGCACACCAGGTAGGTGAGCGAACCGTGAGTCAAGATAAGCAAGAAGTCTCAGCACTCTTTTATTTCCCAGAATGTACGGTTCGCAGAAGGATGGAGGAACAAAGACACCCACGCCACGCCATCCGTTTAGCTGAAACCCGGAGGAAAATAGAATCCTAGCGTCGTTTACAGATGGATAGATAATTTTGATTGAACTGCCATCAATACGGGCGATAGACGGGCCGCGGCGTGTGCGCCGGAAGGCCTTGCTGAAGCGCCCTCGCAGAATCGAGTGGACCATCTCCCACAAGCACGTACGGCCCATTATACAGAGCAGAAAATGTCCGCCTGGCTTTACAAGACGAGCAAGCTCATTTGCGATACAATTCCAGTCAAGCGTACAATTGAGTCCGGCAAAGTTTGAAAATGCTCCATCAAATATTCCTTCTAATTGGAAGAGTTGCTCGTTGCGCAGGACAGAGAATTGGACCTTAGAGGCAACCGGCTCGCTGTTTAACTTGAGGTTGGCAATGCGAATCATTTCTGGGGATGCGTCGTATGCACTCACTCTCACGCCAACGCGCCCCAATGTCAGCGCATCTTCACCGGTTCCGCAGTTGAGTTCGAGCACATGGCTGCCCCGCGCAAAGCAGCGTTTGATTTGCCGTAATACTTGAGACCGCTGCGCCTTGCCAATTGCCGAAAACGTAAACACCCGGTCGTAGTCAAGCGCTATGGAGTCAAATGGCTCGGTAATGGCGGTTGCCAGCACAACGGGTTGAATGGCTGAAGCTGTCATGTAGACCTCATCTCATTCATTGCGGCAAAATGAAGACTTGTGCGTTCGGCGACAATCCGGGCTTCGAGAGCGCCCGCTTCTTCCTTTTGAGCCGGATTTTGAGTTACTCCGATTCGCGCTAACTCCACTTCATCTTTGAGCAGCTGGTTCGCCATCTGATAGAACTCGGCGCTGCGTCGTCCTAGTATTTCCAGTTCCCGGTCGGAGCTAACTTCCCACGGCCGGATCTCACGGATGCGACCCTGTTCCTGCTCCCGCTGGAAATACGGAGTTCCTTTAATTGGATAAGAAATGGTAGTGAGAAAGACATCCGGCTTGGAGGCTCGCACATGCTCAATGGTGGCTTCGATATCTTCTATCTCCTCTCCTTCATAACCCCACATCAGGAACATTCCAGTTTGAATACCATGATCCCGGCATAGCTTTGTGGCCCGCTGCACCTGTTCGATAGTTACCCCGCGCTTCATGCGGTCAAGAATGCGCTGGGAGCCGCTTTCCGAGCCAATCCAAAGGCGAAAGCAACCCAGCTCCGCCAATGTCCGTATAACTTCCTCTGTTAATCGGTCGGCTCGCGAGATGCACTCGAAGGGAATATGCAGCGCGCGTGAAGTAACCTGATCGCGCCATTCCTGCAGCCATCCATGGTGGATGGTAAAGACGTCGTCCGCGAACCAGAGCATATCAGGCTTATATCGTTTGCGCAGCCATTCCAGCTCGTCTGCCACAAAGCGCGGCTTGCGACGGCGGTGCGTCTGGCCGTAAACCTGATGACTGCACCATTCGCAGTGATAGGGGCAACCTCGCGCCGTGATCAGCGAGATGGAACCCATGCCATGATGGGTACGCCAAGTATCTACATAACGCTGTGTGTCGATGGCTTCCCGTTCCGGCCACGGTTGTGCATCTAGGTTCTGGATCTGCGGCCGTGGCGGAGTTCGAACTGGGCTGCCATTCTTATCCAGAAATGCGATGCCACGCACATCATGAAGCAGTTGCGCTCCGCCACTGCGGAGTATCGGCAACAGCTCTTCCATGGTGAGTTCGCCCTCGCCCATCACCACGACATCGGCCCCTGCGCGGAGATATTCTTCGGCATATGCTCCCGGTTCAGGGCCACCCACAATAATCTTCCAGCCATGGCGTTTCGCCTCCTGAAGAATCCGCACCACTTTGGGGCGTGTCATCAAATTGGCGTAGACGCCTAATATCGCCGGCGTCTCCTCCCTGAGCTGTTTGTGGAGAGCTTCTTGAGTTGAGAATGTACTGTCATGCACATCAACCGCAAAACCGCGAGAGCGCAGATGCGAACATATATAGAGAATACCGAGTGGTGGATAAGGCTTCATGATCTGCATCTCTTTGGGATCTTCATGGAGAAAATACCCGTGTGTTAGCAGAAGATCTGGCATTTGATCCCTCTCTTTCCACCGTTCATAACATTCCGATAGCCACAGCCTGAAAGGCTTCATGCTCATGTGAATGGGAGATGGATTGTGGCGGATAAATCGGGAGAGTCGTAGGTCGCGCGCTTCTGCACTCGGCCTCAAGAGCATAAACTTCTTCCCAAAGCAGGCGTAGCTGCCCAGGAGTTTTGCGCTCCGCGGGAAGGTGCCCTTCTGTCACTTCAAAATGCAGAGCATTCCTTAAGGAGCGATAGAATTCCGTGTTGTAGGCGGAACGAAACATCATGCTCAACTCTGCGCTGTCCACCCAGTTGCGCTTGTCTCCAAGTTGCTCGCTGACGCGCTCGTAAAAGGTGGTGTTAGGCAGTGGATACGAAACTGAAACTCCAATCTCATCGGGACGGGTGGTACGTACCAGATCGATTGTCGCCTCGATTTCTTTGAGACCCTCTCCGGGATAACCGAATTGCAGAAAGTAGCAGGCGCGAATGCCGTAGCTGCGAAGCAGTTCGCGAGCTGAGGCCACCGATTCAACGCGCAGACCTTTGTCCATGGCGTTCAGAATGCTTTGCGCGCCAGATTCGACGCCCATCCAGACCTCACTGCATCCGGCGCGCTTCAGATCCGCCACTGTTGCAGGGCGCAAAAGGTCCGCGCGGCTTTGTATCTTGAAAGGAAGCACCGCGCCGGAAAGCTCCATGGCATCTGCAAACTGCTCTGTCCACTTTGCATTCAGCGCGAAGATGTCGTCCGCGAACCAGATGTGCTCAATGCCGTAGCAGATCTTCAGCTCCGCAATCTCCGCCGCAACCGATTCCGCCGGCCGCAACGAATAACTGTTTCCAAAAACGGGCTTCGCGCACCAGTTGCAGCGGAAGGGACAACCACGGCTTGCGACAACATTGGTAGATACATATCCGCTGCTCCGGTTCCATGCGTCGGCATAATCGGAGAGGCGCACAAGGTCGCGTGCAGGTAAGGGGAGAAGAGAGAGAGAGCGCTGGCGCGATCGAGCCTCGGTTCTCACCACACGTCCAGATAAACGGTCGCGCCACGCAAGCCCTGGAATCTTCCACCCTGATGCTTGGCCTCGGCGCAGAATCGCATCGAGCAGATCACAAACTGTCTGCTCTCCTTCGCCCAGCAGCACAGCGTCGAAACCCTGGTTGAGATACTCCTCAGTGTGGTCGGCGGCATCGGAGCCATGGGCCATCACAATGGCTCCGGATGCTGCTGCGGTTGCGCGCATCTTCCAACATAACTCGCGCGAACGGAGCAGGCACATCTTGCTGAGATAGTTGAAACTGTCTTCGTAGAGGATGACTACGCGCGGCTTGTGCTCCCGCAACGCGTGAGTGAATCCTGTCTCCGGTTCTTCAAGCATGCTGTCGAAGACGGCCACGCGAAAACCGCTCTCCCGCGCCGCAGCTGCGGCGTAGAGCGTGCCCAGCGGAGGATACGGCTGCCCGCGCTCCAATTGTTTGGGATCATAAGCAAGATGATAAGCGTGAGTGAAGAGGACGTCGGCCGTTCCGGCGTCTTGCAATGGATCTCTCATCGGCTCAAAAATCCTCCTGTTCGCGATGCGGAAAGGATTATGGTTTCATTCTCCTTCTCGCACACTTTTTCATCCCGAGTTGATTATGCTCTGGCTTTCTTGCTCGCTTGTCACGGCCTTGTCATTGCTTTGTCATTCCCTGTAATCAGCCGTTTTTAGAAGGGATTTCCGAAGTATTCTGAACCCAGGACGGCGAGGAAATAATAGATGATCGAAGAAGGCCACAATGCGAATGCGCAATATACAACAACTCTTGGCCTGGCCGGCCATGCGTGTTCCTTGCGGACCGATTCAGTACGACTGATGGAAATTATCGGCGCTTTCTTTCCCCGTGGCCAGACTCTGGAAGTACAAGCTTCGCGCGCTTCAATGAACCTGTTTGTCGGATACCGCAGAGACACATCAATTGGCCGTTGCAACTTTCCCATCTTTCGCGGCAGAAACGAATTTGTTCACGCCGACTATGGACGCGAAGGCTCCTTGTGGTTCGATTTGCGTGCGCGCGAGGTCGCTGGTGTGCTGTCGGATGAGATCATCGCCGACGAAGGATATCTTCGCCGCGCCGTGTTGACTGTCATAGCGGGCATACTTGCGCCGTCGCTGGGGGTGATTGCTCTGCACGCCGGATGCGTGGTGCGCGACGGAAGAGCCGTCTTACTGTCGGCCCCATCTGGGGTTGGTAAATCGACCCTCGCGCTGGCGCTCGCATTGCGCGGTTGGAGCCTGCTTTCCGACGAATGGACCTTTGTCTACGATGCGCCGAATGGCTTGAAGTTGTGGGGCATGCAGACCCCGATCAAGCTTTTGCCCGATGCAATATCTTACTTTCCGAAGCTCTCCGCCTTGTCTCCCGCGATCTCTTTGAATGGAGAGCTGTCCTATGAAATCGACCCCTGGAGTTTCTTCGGTGTTGACCGCGCGATCGACGCAACACCGTTTGGGATTGTATTCCTGAAGCGCGCTTCGGAGTCCGACGCGCCTATCTGCCATGCTTCGGACTGTGGCGAGGAAGAGACCATGCAGGCGCTACTTGAAGGGATCGAGGAGCAGCCGGAAACAAGCGCGGAACAAAAAAGAGCCCGGCAAGCTCTGATGCAGCAGATTTGCCGGCTTCCCTCGCTGAGAGCGCTCTTCAGTGGCGAGCCGGAGGTGATTGCGGCTGACTTGGACGAAATCCTAAAGGAGCAATTTCATGTTTGAACGAGATTCCGCCATCGCTCAAAAGGCCGCAACCGCATCAACCGACCTGTTGCACCGCCGCATTCTCTTGGACTATTCATTTCAATTTGTCCTGGGTGAATCTGCAGTTCGCATCGAGACAGATTCCGCTCTAATGGGTAAGGCACTTCACATCTTGAACCTACCGGCTGATCTCACCCGCAGAGCGGCGCTTGGGAAATGGGAGATCGCGGTGGAAACCTATGAGGAACCAAAACAGAATCTGTTTCACGGAACTGCAACTAAGCTAATCGAGTTCCATGGCTTTGGGCCAAGTTGCGCCATTCGCATGAGCAATGGTTCATGGTTCGCGCGCACTCCTCCATCGCTGAGCGGCGTGGGGTTTGCTATGGTGGGTGGAAATGCTCGCGCGCAGATAAATCAACTTGCCGTTTATCTGCGCGCAGTCGTGTCGTTTGTTGACGAACGAGGCGCGCGATCGAATCCAGATTTGACGCTGGAGGTTTTCGCATGAGCAGCGAATTCTTGTCGAATGTGGTTGATGCACTGCGCTTCTCTGCCGATGAACCCGCGGGTAATGCGTATGCTGGTCGCAAGAGCCGCGCTTTATCCGGTTATTCTGCTCGTGCATGGTCGAGGCATATTGGTGTGCTTGATCGAGTCGGGCTGACTCTGCCTTTTTATGCCCGATTGCTGGAGGAGGGAAAATGTGCCAATTTACCGGCACCGGTGATTGCAGCGCTCGAAAAACGCCGCCACGACAATGCACAAAGAATGAACGCAATGGTGATGACCTTTGGTCAAGCAGCCGCAGTATTGCAGCAGGCGTACGTACCTTTCGTGTGCGTTAAAGGATTCAGTCTCATTCCTGAATACCTGACCGAATTATGGCAGCGCCATCAGATAGATTTCGATTTGCTCATCGCGCCTGAAGACGCAATGCGCGCACAACAGGCTCTCGAAGACCTTGGCTACCGATTGACCGTTGCTGAAGGTGATGAGATCAGGCTGCGCATTCCCGCGCCTCGCCCCCTCGCGCACAATGCCTATCTCTACCACCCGCAGGAGGGTGCGGCAATCGAACTGCATTCTGCGTTCTGGGATGCTGGAGCCGTGGCGTACCCGATGCGCTGCCCGCATAACTACTTTGCGCAGGCCGGGATGCACACAGTGGGTTCCGTAACCTACCCGCGCCTAGCCCGTCATCACTCATTTCTCTATCAGTTACTCCACGTCTTTCGGCATTTCATGGGATCATGGGCGCGCCTGCTTTGGCTTTATGAGATAGCTGCATTCATGCACCGCAATCGAGAGGACGATGCGCTTTGGCAGCAGGTGCGGGAACTGCTATGCGCGGATGCGCGCCTGACGGAAGCCGCAGCGCTGGTGCTTCAATGCGCGCAGAATCTATTTGCCTGTCCACTTCCACCGGCACTGGAAGACCTCTGCACTTTGCCTGCGGAATCCCCGGTGCGCCTGTGGATTGATCGCTATGCGCAAAGGTGGCTTCTCACTGATATGCCCGGAAACAAACTCAATCTTATATTGCATCGACATTTTATTTCAGATGATTCTGCGTGGAGACGTCATCTTGTTCATCGTCTTGCACCTTTCGGAAAACGCCCTGTACTGTGCGATGGCCTTGATTGGAATGTCGCGAATTCCTTGGCTTACAAGACTGCCAATCTTCGCTTTCAGGCGACGCGCATCGGGCATCATCTCCTAGCCGGAACTGGCTTTGCAATTGCCAATGCATCGTGGATATTGCATTTACGCTCAAGCCGAGCCGCTGCTCCCACAAAGGTTTTGCGCCGGGGCGAATCATGAGCGCGGACTTGAAATCGGCGACAATGCAGCGGCTTCTCCCGCCGGCAGAGGTTTTTGTCTTGATCCTGTTGGCGGCGCTTTTCTTATTCAAGGCACTGGTTCCTGCCTGGGAAACTCTACGCAGCGATTTTCCAAACTACTATCTCATAGCCCGCATGCTTCGCGAGCATTACTCGATGGATGGAATCTACGACTGGATCTGGCTGCAGCGGATCAAAGATCATTGGTCCATTCCAGTGTCGCTGGTAGGCTTTCCTGGAGCCACGCCCTTTTCCGCGCTTCCAGTGCTCCCTCTCACATCGATGGATGCATTGAATGCAAAAAGAGTTTGGCTGTTTGTGAATCTCGTTATTATTATCGTTTCCCTTTATGGAATGCAAAGAATTACTGGAATCAATATTCGCCGGGTTGCATTGATTTCATTTCTTGCCATCATTCCTCTGTGCAATAACTTTCTGTTGGGACAAATGCACGTCTTGGTGCTGGGTCTGCTGGTGCTTGCCTATTGGATGAATGAGCGCAATCAGTGGCTTCGTTGCGGACTTATCATTGCGGTCGCAGCGGCCCTCAAAGTATATCCGCTGTTTTTTGTGTTCTTCTTTCTGCGCAAGCGTCAATGGAAGACAGCGGCGGCACTGATCGCATTTACAATGGCGATCCTGACCGTATGCTTTTTCATCTTCGGCGCACCTGTCATGCGGGTCATCCTGATTGAGCAGTTGCCGCGCGCGATGCGCGGCGAGGCTGTTGACCCATTCAGCCTTACTGGGCCTTCCGCATCCAGCCTATTTCATCGCATCTTCTTGCCGCAGCCGCAATTGAATCCGCATCCACTCTATTCTTCGCCTTTGCTGTATGCGCTTCTCTATCCGCTCTGGCAGCTTTGCTTGCTCGGCACGGCATTGCTTGCTATCTCTACCGAACAGAACGATCCACGGCGCAGAAGTCTGGAGTGGGCTTTATGGATCTGTCTTTTGTTGACGCTATCCACGCTCCCGGCATCCTATCACTTCGTAGTGCTTATCTTTGTTGTTGTTTTGGCAATGAACGCGATGCAGAATGCCTGGCGCAGGGCCGCGCTGATTGTCTGTTACATTGCGGCTTGCGATTTGCATCCATTTGTCGCACCTAGCCATCTTGTTCTGGCCCTTTTCGTCGACTTTATCCGCTTCTGGGGACTATTGGGAATGATGGGCTCCCTGCTCTTTGAGTTGCGTGCTCATTCGCTCCAGCCGTTGGCCCCGCGAGGTGCGCGCACGCGCACCAGAACTGCCACGGCTCTAGCCGGCTTCACGATTCTATGGTGCGCTGCCGCGGCAACTACCTATGCTCATGTGCAATCCATTACAGGTTCCGAATATCTGGAGAAAGCTGTTGACGTTTCCTTTGCTCGATTTTCTCCCCATCGTGCAGGCAGTCATTTACTCACCGTGGCAATGTCAGACCAGGGCTATCGAGTCAAGGACGAAGTTGGACAGCGATACCCGACCGGTATTTATGGAACTGATGAAGAACAACTGGCAATCGCTTCAAGCCCGCTTGTAAACCGGGTTTGGATCGAAACCGAGAGCGGTGGTGGATCGCACCTGGTGGAGTTGACTATCCCATCAAACGCCGCGGGGGCGGCGCCAATTGCAACCATTCTTGATGCAGAATCTCCCGCACTCTCACCGGATGGGCACAGCCTCGTCTTTCTTCGCGAAGTTCACGGCATAGGCCGAGCGTGGACGGTGCATCTCGATGATAACGGTCGAGTCATGAATGCGCCGAGGCCAGTCAGTCCTGAAGGCATGAATATCTCCAGCGCCAGCTTAGGCGCCTCCGATGAAATATTTTTGTCTGCCACGGAGGACGGAATCTCACAGCTTTTTGTTACCACAGATTCTGGAGAGGCTCCCTGCAGAATCTATGCGCGGAACGAGGCGATGGATTCACCAATCGTGGACGCAGAGAGCGGTCAACTTATCTTTAGGAAACGCAGCTGGGGATACTGGCATTTATTCGCGGCCAGTCTGGAGCGTGGAGATGTAACTCAGATCACCTTTGGCGATTGCAACTCATACGACCCAGCATGGAGCGATGCAGCAACTCTTCTCTACATCAGCGATTGCGGGCGAGGCATGGGGCTGGGTGATGTGGCGATCAGTCATCCAAGCATCGCCGTTCCAGAGCTTGGCAACTCGCTAACTTCCGCGACTCTCACCCATCGCCCTCAAGGAGATGCACAACGATGAGCATTACGACCGGCTCAACCTTTGAAACCGCGACTCACGAATACCAAGCCAGTTCCGGGGCACGGCCTGCGCCAACCGTTCTGGACTTGCTCATGCTGCTGAATTGCCATTGGCGTTTACTGGCCAAGGCAGCATTGGTTGGCGTGGTTGTGGGCTTGGCGCTTGCCTTCTTGCTTCCCACCCGGTACACAGCAGTTACTACGATTCTTCCGCCGTCGTCTTCATCCTCGCTGGCTTCCGCCTTTGCCGCACAGTCGGGGGAGCTGGGCGCTCTGGCCGGTTTATCCGGAGGCAACTTCGGGTTTCGCTCGCCAGCCGAGGTTTGCCTCATCATGTTGAGGAGCCGCACGGTTGAAGATTCCATTATCCAGCGCTTTCAATTGATGCGCGAGTATGGCAAGAAGAGGCTCTCCGATACCCGCACGGCATTGGAACGCAGAACCTCGGTAACGCTTAATATCAAGAGCGGGGTCATAGCCATCTCCGCCACTGACGGCGATGCGGCGCGCGCGGCGGCGTTGGCCAACGGGTATGTGGACGAGTTCAAAAAGTTTTCCGCTTCCCTCGCCATCACTGAGGCCAGCCAGCGCCGGCTCTTTTTTGAAAAGCAACTTCTGGATGCGAAGGGCGCTCTAACCCAGGCCGAAGAAGCATTGAAGAATACTCAGCAAGCCACCGGTCTGCTAGAACCTGCAGGCGCATCAAAAGCCTTGCTGGAAAGCGCAGTCGCTGTCCGGGCGCAAATTGCGGCCAAGCAGGTTCAGCTTCGCTCCATGCGCACCTATGCCACAGAAGACAATCCCCGGCTGATTCAGGTAAAGCAGGAAACCGCCGCGCTGGAGTCGCAACTTGCGGAACTTATCGGAACAAATTCGGAGGATGCGGGCGATCCACTCGTCTCCAAGGGCGACATGCCTGAAGCTGACGCTGAGTACCTGCGCCGCATACGCGACGTGAAATACAACGAGTCGGTGGTAGCTCTTTTGGCGCGGCAGTTGGAGATCGCGCGTCTGGACGAAGCTCGGCAAGGCGCGGTCATTCAGGTTGTCGATTTGGCTGTCACACCCGATAAGCGTTCCTCTCCAAAGCGATTGGCGATCTTGCTGGCGTCCATGATTTTCGCTCTTTTGGGCGCGAGTTTTTGGATTGTCTATCGATCGAATGAAGTGAATGTGCGAATCAACCGAATCGCCGCGCAGACCGCCGCAATGCTTGTTGTCTTGCTGGTGATGACTTCAGCCCTCTGTGCGCAGACACTGGAGAATCTGGAACCGCCCGCTCCCTGTACGACCGGTGCGGATAGCTCGCATGAGACGCTCTGCGGCGATACTCAGCAAGACTCATCCGCCGCGTCCTCCAACCCCCAAAGCCTGGAAGATACCTTCGGAAGACGGACAAATATAGAGCGATTCGGCGGCGAGGGACGCCGCAATGCGGAGGACACTTTGACGAAGGCGACGCGGATTGAAGACCACCGCACCCAGTCATCGCACCCCCCAGAACCGCGCACCGAGTTTGAGCAAATGGCCGCCGATTCGGCAGGCCGCCCGTTGCCCGTCTTCGGCCAATCGCTCTTCGCGCTGCCGCCCGATAGCTTTGCTCCTGGAGGCGATGCTCAGGTTCCAAGCGACTACCAGATTGGACCTGGCGACGAACTGCGCATCCGGATCTGGGGTCAGATCGATGCCGACCTGCGCATCGAAGTTGATCGCTCGGGGCATATCTATATTCCTCATGTGGGCGAAGTGGCGGTGGCGGGCCTCCGCTATCGCGACCTGGACGACTATCTTAAACAGGCTGTCGGCCACGTCTACAAGAACTTCAACTTGGAGGTAGCTATCGGGCGGCTTCACTCTATTCAGGTCTTCGTTGCCGGACAGGCAAGGTCACCGGGGGTTTACACCATCAGCTCGCTAAGCACGTTGGTGAATGCCGTCTTTGCCGCCGGCGGGCCTTCACCCCAAGGATCGTTACGCCATTTCCAGTTGCGGCGAGGCGATTCCATCGCGCAAGAGTTCGATCTCTACGACCTGCTGGTAAAGGGAGACAAATCGCATGACCATGCGCTGCAATCCGGGGATGTAATCTTCATACCGCCGACAGGTCCACTGGCTGCCATCGCAGGATCGGTCAACACTCCGGCGATTTATGAGCTGAAAGCCGACACCACCATAGGATCGCTGATCGAGACAGCGGGAGGGTTGAATACCGTCGCCGACGGCAGCAGCGCGGTGGTGGAACGCATCAGCGAGAATCGATCCCGCACTGTGCTTCAGTTCCCGCTTGATGCCCTGGGTTTGGGCTTTGTGCTGCGAGGCGGCGACATCGTCCATATCTCCAGCATTGTTCCGCGCTTTGACAATACGGTAACTCTGCGCGGCTATGTCACCAATCCCGGCCGCTATCCCTTCAGGCCAGGAATGCATATTCGCGATCTGATTCCCAATCCTGAAGCGCTGCTTCCCCGGGAGTATTGGCTCGATCGCGCCAGCATTACAGATGGCCGCCAGAGAGAATATCCTGTGCGCAAACAGCTTCCGGAATCTCTCCGCACAATATTGGCGCAGGATCAAGCGGCCAATGCCGGCGGCGGCGCAACCGTCATGAACCAGCCATCCATATCAACCCTCGCGCCAGAGAATTGGTCTACGCGGATGCAAACCATTACGGAGTACTACAAGGATCTTGCCCACTCTGAATCCGTGCGCGATCCGAGTCTGGAATCACAGGCCGTCTCCAGCGGCGGAACAGAGTTGCTGACGCACGAACTCGAAAAACTTGTACCCTCAGTCAACTGGAGTTATGCGCTCATCCAGAGAGTCAATACTACGACATTGAAGACACAGTTGATTTCATTCGATCTCGGCAAGGCCATCGAAGACAACGACCCAGCCAACAACCTGGCGCTTGCGCCCGGCGATATCGTGACCGTCTTTTCGCAGCAGGAGATTGTGGCACCTGAACAATCGCAGACGCGATATGTCAAGGTTGAAGGCGAGGTGGAGCATCCTGGCGTCTACCAGTTGGAAGAGGGAAAAACGCTCCGGAATGTGATCGAGTCCGCAGGCGGACTCACCACCAGAGCATACCCTTACGGTGCGCGCTTGACGCGTGATTCCGCACGCGCCGAACAGCAAAGAGGCCTGGATGAAATGGTGCGGTCTGCCGAAGCTGAGGTGCGCGGATTGACAGCCTCCGCTGCCGCCAGTGCGCAGGAACCAGGTGACGCCGCCACGCGCCAGGCAGCTCAACAAACGCTCCTTACCAGTCTTCGCTCGATGAAAGCCTCCGGCCGCGTGGTGCTCGCCATGCAACCGGACGCAAGCAGCATCGCGGATTTTCCGCCGATTGTTCTGGAGGACGCCGACCAGATTGTGATTCCGGCTCGACCCAATACCGTTTCCGTCTCCGGCGCGGTCTATAATCCAGCCACATTCGTCTACGATCCACGGCGTACGGTGGGCGACTATTTGAAAATGGCCGGCAAGGGCGGACTTAACTCGAATCGCCGTCATGCATTCGTGTTGCGCGCCGACGGCACTGTCCTTAGTCGTCAAGAGGTAGGGGGCGCCTTTCACAAAAGCTTCGAGGATCTGCCAATGTACCCCGGTGATCAGATTGTGGTACCGGAAAAGGTCGACAATGGCGTGGCTCGCGCTCTGCATGACTGGCCCCAATTGTTTACACCACTTGCTCTAAGCGCAATCGCGGTTGGCACATTTATCCCCTAACCTGGAAGTCGGAAACAAGGTGCTCCATGGCAACTCAACATTCCATATCATATCCCGAAACGAGTTCCTCTCCGCCAGGCATAGCCTTGGTGCGCGGTCTCGATGCGCCGTCCCCGGTCAGGCCCGCACCTTGGGAGCGCAATCTTTTACGGCTATGCCTTTACCTGCTGCCTGCGATTGGGGCTGTGTTAATGCGGGCCGCGGGGCGCGCAACCGGCTCGCATCCCCTCACTTCACCAGCCAACCTACAGTTTGTGCTGGTGCTCTCCTTCGCATGGATAGCATCCATCGAAGCTCTGGATGTGGCCAGTTGCAAAAGAATCAACAGGGAGCATACAGGATTGATGGCTATCCTGGTGTCGGTTTGCGTGGCAACCGCTGCGGCGGCGCTGCTGTTAGCCCTGCTGGGCATTCCTCTGCCAGGAATGCGGCAATTGGCTGGCGATGCCGCATTTCTCTTCATCGCATCGACAATCATCAACCTGTCGTTCCGCGCAATCTTGAATACGCAAAATCCCCCGACCTGTATTGTTGTCGTCAATACGCATGGTCATGGCGGCGGAGTATCGTGGATTATTACTCGCAAAGCAGTCTTACGTCATGAGATATCCGGAGCAATCCGTTTGGAATCCTCGGGGAAATCTTACCCGGCGAAAAGCGCGCACAACATGGACGAGCTGGTACGAGAGATACAACGCGAACCACTGGATGGGGTGCTTATCTCCACTCCCTTGTCGGAGATTGCCGCTCTTTCGCAGCGCATAGGCGCTTGCGGCGGCATGGGCGCCCCAGTGCGCTTCATCACTGACTCCAGCGGCGACCCATCCTTGCTTGAGAGCTACTCAAATGCCAATTGCCTTTACCTTCTTAATACCAGCGTAGCGCCGACCAAGTCATGGCACTACTCCATTCTAAAAAGGGGTTTTGATCTTGTCTTTTCATTGGCCGCAATCCTTGTTGGACTGCCCTTGTTTGCGCTGATTGCCCTGGCCATCAAAGTCAATTCTTCAAAGGGCGGCATCTTCTTTGCCCAGGATCGCGTTGGATGGAATGGAAAAGTATTTCGGATGTATAAATTCCGCACGATGCACGCCGCTCCGCCCAGCGTGAGCGATACGCGCTGGTCCCAGCCGGACGATGTGCGCCGCACCGCAGTGGGCAGATTCCTGCGTAAATACTCCCTGGATGAATTGCCACAGTTCTTCAATGTCTTGAAGGGTGAGATGAGCGTGGTTGGGCCGCGTCCCGAGCGGCCTTACTTTGTCAACAGCTTCCGCGGTGAAATCGACGAGTATCATCGCCGTCACCAAATTAAAGTCGGCATTACTGGATGGGCGCAGGTTAACGGACTGCGCGGCGATACCTGCATTCGCACCCGCGTGATGTACGACCTCTACTATCTGCAAAACTGGGGATTGATCTTCGATCTGAAGATTATTCTGCGCACGGTTATCTGTGTCATTTGCGGAAGAAATGCGGATTAGGCGCTTCGCCATCCCTGAGGCCCTGAGCAGTGATGAAGAGTTTTGGGATCGTCGTCATCAAGAACGCAGCCGCCAATGTGCTGCGTGGAATGGCAACCGCAGCCGTTGCCATCGCACTGCCGCACTTCCTGACGCGCGTCTTGAGTCCAGAGAGGTTTGGCGCATGGTCGCTGATGTTGCAGATTACAGCTTGCGCGAATTATTTGGATTTAGGGCTGCAAACTGCCGTAGCCCGGCATGTTGCCCAGTTGATGGAACGCGGCGACAATCACCGGATCAACCAATTGGCCAGTACGGCGTTGACCATGCTGACTGCGGCTGGAGGACTGGCTTTAGCGGTAATTGGAATTCTGCTTTGGCGATCGGCGGCAATCTTTCATGGAATTCCGTCTGCATTGTTCCATGAGTTTCGTCTTGCCGCATTACTGTTGGCCATGAGCACCTGTGCGCAGTTGCCGCTTTCCACTTACACCGGCATCTTAATTGGACGGCATCGAAATGAGTATCCAGCTCTGGCAATTGGAGGCAGTCGTTTGGCGGGCGGCGCCGCGGCGATTGCGGCCGGATTTTTCCGCCACTCTCTGCCTGCAATCGCGGCTTGCGTAGCCATCGCGAATCTGCTGGGTGGCTTGCTGCAAGCGGCATTTGCCTATCGCATTCAACCAGCGCTCAATATTCGTCTCTTCGCTTTCGATGGGAAGCTGGCGGCTCAGCTTGCCCGGTATTGCGCAGGACTAACAATCTGGTCGTTCGGCGTCTTCCTCGTCAATGGAATAGACCTGGTAGTGGTAGGACATTTCCAGTTCCAGGCGGTGGGATACTACTCGATCGCGACGGCCCTGATTACATGTTTTATCGGTTTCAATTATGCATTGATCAATGCTTTTATGACTCCCATTGCCGCACTGCACGCGCGGGGCGAACTCTCACATATTCGAAACTCGGTGCTGTTGGCCACTCGCTGGATTATCGTGATCAATATAGCTTTGACTGCGCTGGTCTTCGTCTTTGGGGAATCGGCTTTGACACTTTGGGTTGGTAGCGCCTATGCGCAACCGGCCTTTTTCATACTTAGAATTCTTGTTGTGGCACAGGCGATCCGCTGCATGGGCGGCGCATTTTGTGTGATGCTGGTTGCCACCGGCCAACAGCGCCACGGCATCGAAGGCGCCGTGGTGGAAGGCATCGTGAGCCTGTGCGCCAGCCTTCTTGGCGCTGTTTACTACGGTCCGGCGGGTGTCGCGGCGGGAACGCTCGCTGGCACAGTTTGCGGCCTTTTCTGGATTCTCATGCGCACCATGCCCCGCGCTCAAGCGGTTCCAATCGCTCGAAGACAATATGTAATCGATGGAGTATTAGTCCCCATGACTGCGTGCTCGCCGGTAGCCATATGCGCATTCATCGCCGCCTGCACACACTCACAGTATCAAGTCTGGGTCTTGCCATTCGCCTTTTTTATGACTGGAACTCTCCTTCTTCGTATCGGATGCCTGGTGCCAATTCGCGAACAATATTTACTGTAATCGCACCAGGTCTTGGGTGCGATCAAGCCCGCGATGAATTGCGTAACGCCTACTTGAAGCAGCAAGTAACCAAGGCCGTTCCGGCAAAAAACTAAATCGCTCTAACCCGCACTGCCGTTGGCTCATTGCGCAGCCTCCAGAAACAGCCAGAGCGTATTGAAAGACACTTCGGGCAGAAATTTGTGTGTTCTGCTGGCGCTTAGCAATATTTCAAGCCGAATCAAGGATGCGCCCTCCAAGATGGAGGTATTCGTCAGAAAGATCGATTCTTGGCTCGAACTCCAATGCGATAATCTAACAGGGTACGCACTTCCCTGCCCTTCAGCTGGTGAAACACTTGATTGTCGAAATTCAGAATCTGACCAAAATCTACTCTTCCAAGCTCTCCGTAACCGCGGTCGACAGCCTTGACCTGGAGCTTGAGCAGGGCGAAATCTTTGGCCTTCTCGGTCCCAACGGCGCCGGCAAGACCACCACCATCTCGATCGCCACCACGCGCACGCTGCCCACCAGCGGCACGGTTAGGATCAATGGCATTGATGTCGTTCGGCATCCCGCCCACGCGCGCCGGTTGATCGGCGTCGTTCCCCAGTTCAACACTCTTGACCGCTCGCTGACGGTTTACGAGAACCTCTATTTTCACTGCCGCTACTTCGGCTTTTCCCACAGCGCGGCCAAGGCTCGCTCCCTGGAACTGCTCGCTCAGTTCATGCTCACCGAGCGCAAAGCCGTCTACCCCGCGCAGCTCTCCGGCGGCCTTGCGCAACGCGTTCAAATCGCCCGCGCCATCGCCCATCGCCCCACCGTTCTCTTCCTGGACGAACCGAGCGCCGGCCTTGACCCGCAGAGCCGCATGGCCATGTGGTCGGCCGTTCAGGAGTTGCACAAGGAAGGCATTACCGTATTACTTACTACTCACTATATGGAGGAGGCCGATCAGCTCAGTGACCGTCTGGCCATCATCGACCATGGCCGTGTGCTGGCTCTCGGCTCACCGGAGAAGCTCAAATCCACCTTTGGCGCGCAGACGCTCTTCGACCTCAAGCTCAAATCGCACGCGTCGATTGACCCGCTTCTTGCCGGCCTTCGCTCCCATCCCGGCGTCGCCAGCGCAGAAGCCACTTCCGACGGCCTGCGCGTGCTGGCGGTAAGCGCGGACGGCTTGCTCTCCGATCTGGTCCAGGCCGCTGCTCCTTATGGCCTGCGCGACCTGCAGATCACCGAGCCGAGCCTGGAGACCGTCTTCATCCAACTGACCGGGAGGGATCTGCGTGAATAGCATAAATGCAGGGAACAGGGATCAGGGAACAGGAATCAGCGAAAAGCACAACCTTAATCCGGCCATCTTCTTTCAGGCATTTCTCGGCCTGTTCCTCCGCGATCTGCGCGTCCTTACCCGCGAGTTTCTGCCATTCCTGCTGCGCGTTGGGATGCAGCCTCTCCTGTTTCTCTTCGTCTTCACCTTCATTCTGCCGCGCATGGGCACAGGCAACCCGATGGCCATTGCCGGCGGCGTGGACTTTGGCACGATTCTGCTTCCCGGCCTGATGGCCGTGGCCATCATGTTCTCCGGCATCGCCGCCGTTGCTCTGCCTCTCTCCAGCGAGTTCGGCATCACCCGCGAGATCGACGACCGCGTCATGTGTCCGCTGCCTCTCTGGGCCGTAGCACTGGAGAAAGTCTGCTTCTCCGCCATGCAGAGCATCATTGCCGCCCTGCTGGTCATCCCCATGGCCTACTACATTCCCGCCAAGCCGGTGGTTGCGCACATCACCAGCTGGTTCCTGTTCGCGCTGGTTCTTGTGCTTGCCAGCCTCCTGGCCGGCTCACTCGGCCTGGTCATCGGCTCCACGGTCAACCCCAAGCAGATCGGCCTGGTCTTCTCGATCCTCGTCGTCCCCATCACCTTCCTCGGCTGCGTCTACTACCCCTGGATGGGCCTGTTTAAGAACATTCGCTGGCTCTCCATCGCCGTGCTGTTCAACCCCATTGTCTATATGAGCGAAGGTTTGCGCGCCGCTGTCACGCCTGGCGTCGGGAATATGCCCTGGTGGGCTATACTCATTGCGCTCGTCTTTTTCACCGCCGCCCTTGGGCGCTGGGGACTGAAAGGCTTTTTGGGCAGAGTGCAGTCGTAACTCAATGTCGCACTCTTTCAACCAGAGCCGCAAGACAATCTTCACCGCACGGCGCTTCCCAACGATGCGCCTTTGATCCATGCGCCTTCTGATTCATTCGCATGAGCCTCCAACTGTCTCAAAACACAACCCCCAGTAACGTTACTGGTTCCTCCGCTCAGGTTGAGGAAAAACCCGGCGCGCGAGAGGCTATAGTGGAGTCTGGCGGCTCTCACGACCTTGCTCAGGCGTGACGACACTCACCAGCAGCAATCGGACCCGTTCCCAGGTATGGGAAGACGAAGCGCCCGTGGAGCCTATCGCGCGGCGCGCAAGACAGAGTGCGCCTTCCGCGGATCGCGCAGCCGCTGCCCCCCCCATTGAAAATACAAGCCAGGATGAAGATGCGCCGCAGGCAGACGAGAAGCGCAGAGGCCGGTCTCGCTCCGGCGGGAGCCGCTTTGAGCGTCCACGCAATCCATGGTGGCGTCCGGCGAGTTCAGCGGGGCGCGTGCTTCTGCTGCTGGCTACACTTGCTTTGCTCAGTGGGTTCGCCACCACGGCTTACCTTCTGAAAACCTATCTCGACCGCGATGCTCGCTTCCGCATTGAAGGGACCAGGAACATCGAAGCCAGCGGACTAACCGAAGTCAGCCGATCCGAGATGTTGCCGGTCTTCGGCGAGGACATTGGGCGTAATATCTTCTATGTCCCATTGGGCGAGCGGCGCAGGCAACTGGAACAACTCCCATGGGTTGAACGGGCGACGGTGATGCGCCTTTTGCCGGACCAGATTCGCGTTTCGATTGTGGAGCGGCAGCCGGTAGCTTTTGCGCTTCAGCCGAACGGGCTGACCGGCCTGGTGGACGCGGACGGCGTGCTGCTCTCGATGCCGGCGGCGATGATGGCCCAGCGCCACTATACATTTCCGGTAGTTTCAGGCATCAACTCGAGCGATTCGCTGAGCGAGCGCAGGGCGCGGATGGCGGTTTACCAGCGCCTTTTGACCGAGCTGGACTCCAGCGGCCAGAAGATCTCCAACCAGATTTCAGATGTGGACCTGAGCGATCCCGAAGTCCTGCGCCTGAGGATGCAGGACGATCCCACACTACTGGTGATGGGTCAGGAGAATTTTCTAGAGCGTTATCAAATCTACAAGCAGAACATCTCTGAATGGCGGCAATTGCATCCTGATCTGGTCTCGGTAGATTTACGCGTTGAGCAATATCCGGTGCTGGCGATGCCTGAGGGAACCAATATGGCGCAGGCTGCGGCGGCGGAAGAGAACCCACAGGCAGCGAACGATTCCATCGGTTCTCAAACTGGCGATAAAGACGTTGCCAAATTGGGGCATACGGTTACCGGAAAAGCCTCCAAAAAAGCAAAGGACTCTCTTCAATCCGCCAAAGTCAAGGCGAGGAACAAGAAGCGCGCGGCTGTCAAGCGAGCCGCGTTGAATCTACGCAAACAGAGAAGCGCAGCAACTAGTCATCCGGCGGCGTCAGCCGGGATGAGTCAGTGAGTGAGATGAGCCATAGACAGGACAATTTGATCGTTGCGTTGGACGTGGGCAGCAGTTGGACCCGCGTGCTGGCGGCAGAGCTGGTGGATAACGCGCTGCGCTATTGCGGGCACGGAATGACTCCGTCGGCGGGAATGCGCAGGGGACTGATCGCCGAGCTTGGCCCTGCGGCCAAAGCAGTGCGTGCGGCCCTCGATCTGGCAGAGTTTACCTCCGGCCGTTACGTGGGCGATTGCGCGGTGGGAGTGGGCGGTCCGCACTGTCGCGGACTCAACACCAACGGCGGCATTGAACTGGGCGGCCGGATGCGGGAGATTGACGCCGAGGATGTGCGCAGCGCCGTGGAGCGGGCACGCGCCGTCGAGCGCCCGCCGGACCGCGAGATTCTGCACCTGCTGCCCCGCCAGTTCATCCTCGACGAGCAACCCGGCATCTTTGATCCAGTGGGCATGGTGGGCAAGCGGCTGGAGGTGGACTTGCACATTGCCACCTGCTCCGGCAGCGCACTGCAAAGCACCATCACTTGCGCCAACCGCGGCGGGCTGGAGGTGACGGAGACGATCCTGGAGTCGATTGCCGCCGCTGAGGCCACGCTCACCGCCGACGAAAGGGAGCTTGGCGTCTGTCTGGTAGACATCGGCTGCCACTCCAGCGACCTGGTGGTCTTTTTTGAAGGCGCGGTGGTGCATACCGGCTCGATTGCCATTGGCGGACAACACTTTACCAACGACCTTGCGGTGGGACTGCAAACCACGGTTCCCCAGGCCGAAGAGCTGAAGCGCCGCTATGGAAACGTCGTTGTGACGGATGTGCCGCAGCACGAGGAGATTGAGATCGGCTCGTGCATTGTGCGGCGCCGCCGAATCGCTGAGATTCTTGAGGCGCGGGCCTGCGAGCTGATGCAATTTGTCAAAGAAAACCTGCGCCAGAATGGCGTGCTGGATGCGCTGGGTGCTGGCTGCGTGCTGACCGGCGGCGGGTCGCAATTGCCCGGAATGCTGGACGTGACCGAGAACCAGTTGCACGCACGGGCGCGGGCAGCCTTGCCCGTGCGCCTTTCGCAGATGCCGGCTGAACTGCTCGATCCAGGATTTTCGGTGGCGGTGGGTATGATTCTCTATGCCCATCGCACTCGCATGAAGCGCGCCGCGGAGAAGCCCTCGCTGGCCTCCAAGGTGCGCGCGGTATTCGCAGGGAGCTTTTAAGCGCTATCATTCGAGGAAATAGGAATCAGGAGGACGGTGCCCAATGGATCAGCAGAAGAATGAAGGTGTCGAGATGCGCATTCAGTATCACGAAGAACCGATGCGCGGCGCGCGCATCAAGGTGATCGGCGTGGGCGGTGGCGGCGGCAATGCCGTCAATCGCATGATTCAGGCCCACATGGAGGGCGTCGAGTTCATCGCCGCCAACACCGATGTGCAGGCGCTGAAGGTCTCGCAGGCTCCGGTCAAGCTGCAACTGGGCGTGCGGCTCACCTCCGGGCTGGGCGCTGGAGCGAATCCTGACGTGGGCCGCCGCGCCGCGCTGGAAGATTCGGAGAAGATCATTGAGGCGTTGGAAGGCGCGGATATGGTCTTTGTCACCGCTGGTTTGGGCGGCGGAACGGGCACGGGCGCCGCGCCGGTGATCGCCTCGCTGGCCAGCGAGATGGGTATCCTGACGGTGGCCGTGGTTACCTGCCCCTTCGGCTTTGAAGGCAAGCGCCGCCAGCGCCAAGCCGAGCAAGGCTTGAGCGAACTGCTCGAAAGCGTCGACACCATGATCGTGATTCCCAACGAGAAGCTGCTGGCCGTGGCCAAGGACGCTGGCTTCTTTGAGAGCTTCCGCATCGCCGACGATGTGCTGCGCCAGGGCGTGCAGGGCATCAGCGACATCATCACCATCCCCGGCATCATCAACCGCGACTTTGCCGACGTCAAGACCACCATGGCCGGCATGGGCCACGCGGTGATGGGCACGGCCGTCCGCTCGGGCAACAACCGCGCCCGCGAGGCAGCGCAGGCGGCGATGGCTTCGCCGCTGCTCGAAGCCGGCGCCATTGACGGCGCGCGCGGCATCCTCATCAACATTACCGGCTCCAGCACCCTCAAGCTCAATGAGGTCAACGAGGCCTCGTCGCTGATTCAATCGGCCGCTCACGAGGACGCCAACATTATCTTCGGCGCGGTTCTGGACGAATCGATGGGCGAGGACGTCAAAATTACCGTCATCGCCACCGGCTTCCGCGATCAGAATCAGGAGCGGCGCAAGCGCCTGCTGGACGTAGCCGCGACGCCGGTCATCTCTGATCCTGAAGACTCCGAGCCGATCGCCACCGTATCGCTGGTGTCGGACGATTCGGTCTCTGAACCGCAAGCTACCGCTCCCCAGGCCCCAACGTCGAAGGATGAGCCCGGCAATTGGCGGCGAGAGCCGGAACCGGAGCCGATTTCAGCGCCTGCCGTGGCGCCGCGCTTCCTTTCGCAGGAAGATGAACCGGAAGAAGCTCAGGAAGAATTGGTTGAGACAGAAGAGATTGACGAGCCAACCTATTACTCGTCTTCCGCGGCGGAGGTCGCCTCCGAACGTTCCGTGCCTCAGTCTGTCGAGCCGGAGAGGAACTTTCAAGTTGAAGAACCGGAGCCTGTCGTGCCTGCCTATCGTCCAAAGTTTGCTGAATTGAGCGAGGAGCCGGCTTACCCGCGTCGCGAAGAATACGCCCCTGCATACCAGCACGATCCTCCGCCGGCAGCGCCGGAACCGTCGCGCCCCACTCCGGCGCCCTACCAGGAGACCAACGAAAGCACACAGCCGGATATTGACAAGCCCACCTTTCTGCGCCGGTTGGGGTTTTAGAAACGCGGGAGAAACCTAAGTGCAAGCTGAAGTTACGGCACAGAGTTGAAGCAATTAAAAAACTTCAACCTCTGTGACGTAATTTCGGTTATTGTAATGGAAAGCAAGAGAAGAATTGAACGTGGGAAAGAAACCTGCCGATAGACGTAATGACGGGGCACGGTCGGGCTTGAAAATTAGCACATTGAGAATAGAGAGGACACTGGCTGAATGAATTTTTATCGCGCACGGGCTATTGCATGGGTACTAATCGGTTTCGGCATGAGCGCCGGAGCGGCGGCGGCTTTGGACGCACCTTCCACGCAGCATCACGCCAAACCAACCGAAAAGCATCCTGCCGTCTCCCATCACGCCGCCAGCCATCACGCCGCGGCCGCCAGACCGGCTGCCCGAAGCGTATCCAACCGCGCCGCGCAAAAAGCCGCACCTGCCGGAGAAGCTCGCCTGAGTGTGCGCGGCAAGGTCAAAGCCGGCGCCCGCGGCGCAACCCGTCATCATCATTACTACGAGCGATTTACGGCCAGTTCTTTTGCCAACAGTGACCTTTTGGCGGGCGATCAAACCGCCGGTGAAGATGCGGTCGTTCGTCAGGCAGCCATTGACGCGCTGGGTGACATGAACGGCACCGCCGTAGTCATCGACCCATCCAACGGACGCATTCTGGCCATGGTTAATCAAAAGCTGGCCCTCTCGCCCGGCGCAGAGCCATGCTCCACCATCAAACTCACCGTCGCCATGGCCGCGCTCTCCGAGGGGCTGGTCACGCGCGACACCCCGGTTCAATTGGCCGGCTTCCGCATGAATATGACCCAGGCGCTGGCCAAGAGCAACAACCTCTACTTTGAGGAGCTTGGCCGCGAACTGGGCTTTGAGCGTGTGCGTCACTACGCCAACCAATTCGGCTTGGGCGAGCTGGCCGGATACAACATTGAAGGTGAACAGCTTGGCGTCTATCCCGATCAGGAGTTGCCCGCCGCTGAAGGTGGCGTAGGCCGCATGTGCAGCTTTGGCCAGGGCGTCTCGCTTACGCCGTTGCAGCTCGGCGCATTCGTCGCCGCCATCGCCAACGGCGGAACGCTCTACTACCTCCAGCATCCATCCACCCCCGAAGAGGCCACCGCGCTCACTCCCAAGGTCAAGCGCACGCTGGACATTGCTCGCTACGTTCCCGACATTGAGGACGGCATGGCCGGTGCGGTCGAGTACGGAACCGCCCGCCGCCTGCGCGCCAACTTCAACGAACTGCCTGTCTTCGGCAAGACCGGAACCTGCTCGGACAAAGGCACTCGCTACGGCTGGTTCGCATCCTACTCCGATTCGCCTCAGGGCAGCCTGGTCACCGTCTTCTTTCTCGAAGGCGGACGCCCCACTTTTGGCCCCCGCGCCGCCGAGCTGACTGGCGAGTTCTACAAGAACCTCTGGGACCACAACTGGTTCGCGGCCAAGGGCCAGCAAGACGCAGCTTCCTTACCCGCCGCGCCGGCCGAGCAGGCGCAACCATAGAGTGTCCGCAAGATTCATCTTCCGCAGCTAGGGATGGGCTGAAGCCAATCGACCCCAATGATCATCCGATAAGATGAGACAACCCGCATTCTCCGGCTCCTTCTGGAGGATGCGGGCGAGTCTGACTTCCCCCAAGCGAAGATCGGATTCTCCAGAATGGCTTTGCCGGAACAAATCTTGCTCCTCTACGGGTATGTGCTGCTCTTTGCCTGGGTACTGGTGGAGCAGTTGGGGATTCCATTGCCTGCCACGCCTGTTCTGCTGGCAGCCGGGGCACTCTCCTCCGAACACGAAATCAATTTCTTCCTCGCCTTGCTGGCTGGGCTGGCTGCTTCGCTTATCGCCGACAGCACGTGGTTTCTGATTGGCCGCCGCTATGGGCACCACGTCCTGCGCATCCTCTGCAAACTTTCCATGGAACCGGCGATTTGCGTGCGCCGCACCCAAAACTCCTTTGGCCGCCGCCGCGCCATCACCATCATGATCGCCAAGTTCGTTCCCGGATTGGCTACGCTGGCGCCGCCGGTAGCTGGGCAGAACGGCATGACCTACGGCAGCTTTCTTCTCTTTGACGCTATCGGCGCCACGGCCTGGTTGAGCGCACTGCTGGTCGCAGGACGTTTCTTCGGCGACCTGTTGCGCCGCAATCCCAGCTTGCTCGACTGGGTTGGCCGCTTCTCCGGCGCTCTGCTCGTCCTGGGTGTTCTCGGCTTCTTTGTTGGCCGTGTCATCCGCCGCCGCATGGTGCTTAAAAAGCTGGTTGCCGCTCGCCTCGAACCCGAGGAACTCAAGCAGCAGCTCGATGCCGGCGAGCAGGTCTACATCGTGGACCTGCGCCATCCGCTGGAGTTGGAGCCGGACCCCTTCACGCTTCCCGGCGCAATTCATTTCGCTCCCGATGACCTGACTGCCCGCCACCAAGAGATCCCTCGCGACCGCGACATTGTTCTTTTCTGCAGTTGCCCCAGTGAGGCAACCGCGGCCAAGACCGCCATGACGCTGCACAAGCTGGGCATCGACCGTGTACGCCCCTTGCGCGGCGGCTACGACGAGTGGAAGCGGCTTGGATTCCCGGTGGCTGCCGTCGCACCAGTCGAGTAAAATCTGTGAATAAGAGAGAGTTTATGGCTGCGAGCAAGAAAAAGGCAGACGGAATCAAGGGGTGGCTTTTCTTAGTCATCTTTTGCGCAATGCTGTGTGCGCTTGAAATCAGAGGCTATTTATCGGCACTTGCGCAACAGAGTGTCTTGGAGATACCGCCCTCCTGGAGATATGTTTTTGTTACATATTGCGTCTGGATTTGCTGGGAAATCGTGCGCTCTGAATATAAAAAAGGCGGCATTGTTTTAGCCCTGATCAAAGCAACTTTTGAATGTGGTGGGATAGTCGAAACAATTTACCTAACTCTCGTCGGTATTGCCGGGCGCAATATCCTGGAATCCCCCCCGTATTGGAAGATAGGATTGTATGTTGGCGCAACCGCCCTTCTAGGTTGGGCTTCTTTTTACCAGAAGAAAGAAAAGAAATCCGGCTTGGAGACAAATTATCGCCCATCGGCCCTGATGGCTGGAGACCGGTGCGCACTCCTTTTATTCGCAATATTTTTCTTGACAAAGATTGGAATGGCGTTTGTAACCGGCCATCAAGCGATTGCACTTAAAGGCATCGGTTGTGTCTCATTAGGATTGGGAACGATTCTGATGTTGTTTAACCGGCTCGATGCGCTTTTTCCGGATGAAGCGGAATTTCCTTCAAACCGGGTTCCTTCCGTAAATCAATACGATACGAAAGAGGAAAAAGAATCAACCTCTCTGGAGTTCCCTCTTGGCTTGCGATAACTTGCGCGATTGGATCAAAGACGGGTTCGCGCTTGCCCTCTCGCGCGGCCTGAAGGACGGCGAACGGATCAGGACTTTCATCTACGGTGCTGGATCGGCAGGGCGGGCGCTGCTTGCGGAGCTAAGCCAATATGAACCGTTGATGCGCGATGTGACTGGCCTGATCGATGATGATCCAGCGAAGAGCCATCTGATTCTGCGCAGAAAGCGCGTGCTGGGCAGCGGCGATGATCTGGCCTACCTGGCGCGCAAACACCGCATCCAAAGAGTGCTGATTGCCATCCCCAGCGCCACCGGGCCGCAGATAACGCGCATCCTGCAACTTGCCATCGAGGCCGGAGTTGAAATCAAAATCGCGTCCGGCGCGGGCCAGCAGCTCAGAGATGTGGCCCTGGAAGATTTGCTGGGCCGTAAGCAGCTTCACCTGGATCAGGAGGGGATTCGAAGACGCATTCAGGGAGAAGTGATTTTGGTGACCGGCGCGGCGGGGTCGATTGGCGCGGAGATCTGCCGCCAGATCGCCTGCTTCAACCCGAAGGCCCTGATCGGCTTTGATAATGCGGAGACGCCGCTCTTCGAGATTGAACGGGAGTTGCAACGGAGCTTCCCTCAACTGGCCTTTCACGCCGAGATCGGCAGCATCACGCATCCCGAGAGTTTGCGCCGCCTCTTTGACCGCCATCAGCCATCCTGCATCTTTCATGCGGCGGCTTACAAGCATGTCCCGATGATGGAAAGGCACGTCTTCGCGGCGGTTGAAAACAATATCTTCGGTACATGGAATGTTGCTCAGGCCGCGATCAGCCATGGCGTCCGGGACTTTATTCTGATCTCCACCGACAAAGCGGTACGGCCGGCCAGCATGATGGGCGCTTCCAAGCGTGTGGCGGAGTTGGTGATTCGCGCGCTGCAGCAGGAAGGGGTCACAAAGTTTGTTGCCGTGCGCTTTGGCAATGTGCTGGGAAGCAGCGGAAGCGTGGTGCCGATCTTCAAGGAGCAGATTGCAGCGGGGGGTCCAGTGACCGTGACGCACCCGGAGATGCGCCGATACTTCATGACGATCCCCGAAGCATCTCAGTTGGTCTTGCAGGCTTTTTCCATTGGGATGGGAGGAGAAGTGCTTGTCCTGGATATGGGGGAGCCGGTAAAGATTGTGGATTTGGCGAGAGATCTTATTCTGCTCGCTGGGCTTCAACCTGACCGGGAGATCAAAATTCAATTCACTGGCTTGCGGCCGGGCGAAAAACTCTTTGAAGAACTCAACCTGCAGAGTGAATCCCTGGTTGCTACAGCGCACCAGCAGATCAGAAGTTTTCTCAGCCCGACGCGCATCGACGCCGAGCGGATGATCGAGTATCTGCACGATCTGCGACAGATCAGCGATCAGCAAGACCTGGGCCGATTGCTGATGCTTCTGAAGGTGATGATACCGAGTTATACTCCAAGCCCGGCCTTGCTTCGCAGCGCTCTAATGGCGCCTTCGAAGCATGCGGAGCTCGCCAGTGCGTCCTCACTATAGATAAGCGCGCACCGGGATGTGGTTGAGGCTCGCCAATGCTCTTGCAGGCCTCCACCCATTCCGCAAGGAACGCGAATTGGATAGGGAGCGTGTATAAGAGCCGAATCAATGGATGCCGCTGAGAATCTGGAAGTCAATATTCTTTTCTTTGAACCACAGCAACCGCGATCCATAGAAAAGCGCAGGTCAGCGCCAGCGACGCAATCACCGGAGCCCACGGCATCGTCGCCGTAATCGGATAGCAATTCAAGCTCATACCGCGCAGAGGGCTGACCTGCGCGACCCAACTGGATTTGGACTGCATCAGAAACACGGTCGTCCAGAAGATAAACGCACCTGTGACGTGCCATGTTTCATCGAGCAGGCACGACAACAGCACCGAAAACGAATAGATGGCCATGGTGCAGACCATTGTCCGCGTCAGATAGGCAAGAGCCTGCAAGACGCTTGTCGCTTCCGGCCGCAAGTACAGAATGTAACCGCTCATGACGACGACCAGAAAGCATGTGAATAAAGCGCCCAACCCCGCCCGCGCAAAGAGCAGCCGCCGCCGCGAAATGGGGAGTGAAAGCGTAAAGAGCATGGAGCCATGGAATCCGGGAGTAAAGGTGTACATCCCTTGAGTGTTGATTCCCGAGCCTGCCAGAAAAATCGCCGTAAAGATGAATAGCAGAACCGACGCCAATTGAATAACCATCCAAAACCGCGCGGCAGGCACGGATGTATGTACGCCCGTTGCGGGAATCCACAAAGGCGTAAGCCATATCAACAGAATCGATCCGACCAGAAAAGCAAAGCGCCAACGCACTTCAAGCCAAGCCTTGAACAAGAGCATTACTCCCCCCTCACATGATCCAGAAACAGTTCCTTCAATGTAATCGGGCGCACCTCGACCGAAGTCGGCCCGAGTTCGCGGGTAAGCTCCACCAGCTCATCCACATTCCCATGCGTGAGCAGCGAGGCAGTTCGCCCGCGCTGTCGCAAGTGATCGATGCCCTTGAGTGCGGCGAGCGCGCTCGGCGGCATTCCATCGAAGGTCAACAGGATGCGCCGATATTGCGACTTCAGCTCGTCCAGCTCGCCCTCGATCATGGCCTGCCCATCGTCGATGATGCAGACGCGGTCGCAGATCTGCTCCACTTCCGCCAACTGATGCGACGAGAAGAAGATCGTCGTCTCGCCATCGGCGGCCAAATCCGCCAGCGCTCGCAAGATGTCTTCGGTCATCGCCGGATCAAGCCCGCTCGTGGGTTCGTCCATCATTAGCAACTCGGCGCCGCGCGCCATCGCCAGCAACAGCATCAGTTGCGTGCGCATCCCCTTGGAGAGCTTGGGCACGGCTTTCATCAGCGGCAGACGGAAGAGTTCCAGATATTTCTCTTCAAGATCCCGCCGCCAGTTGGGAAAAAAGGGACGCGTGAAGCGAATGGTCTGCCCCACGTTCATAAATGGATAGAGTTCCTTGTCTTCGCTGACAAAACCAATCCGCCGTCGCGCCGCAATTGAAAAGGCTTCCGATCCACCATCCTCGCCAAAGAGGCTGATCTTGCCGGCATCCGGCCGCAGCATCCCCAGCAGCAGCTTCAGCGTCGTGGTCTTCCCTGCCCCGTTACGGCCCAAAAAGCCACAGATCGAACCGCGCGGTACGGCCAGATTTAGCCCCCGCAGCGCGGGATTGCCGTTGTAACTTTTGGTTAGCTTGCTGGTTTCAATCAAGTTGTCATTCATCTGCGCCCCCGTTTTGCGTCTGCATTTTCCTGCGCGCGCGAAAGTTCCTCTTCAAAGACTCGGCGCAGTTCCCCTTCCGATAGATTGAGAGCCATGCCCTTCTCAATCGCGGATCGCAGAACTACGCCCGCTTGGCGAATCTCGGCGCCCTTTGAGGCAGAGGATGGCTGGTCGGCCACAAAGACCCCCGATCCGTGCCGCACCTCGACGATGCCTTCGCGCTCCAAATCGCGATAAGCCCTGGCCACCGTGTTGGGATTCATGGTCAACTCTTCGGCGATTTTGCGGATCGTGGGCAACTGCTCACCCGCCCGGATTGCGCCCGTTTCCACGGCGTGCTTGATCTGCTCCATCAGTTGCAGATAGATCGGTACGCCGGAGGAAAAATGGATGCGCAAATTCATCAATGTGTCTACTCTACTAATACACTAGACTGGTTGTCAACCTCATCATGCCGTTCGCAACGATTGATCCTTTGGTGCCGGAAGAATGAGGTTGTGCCGCGCGTGTCATAAAATAGCCTAGAGTCAACGCGAAAAGCGCTTATTAGAAAGGCAATCGCGACAGAAAAATTGAGGAGAAAGTATGTCTTTACGCACTTGTTTGCTGACCATCCTTGCGGCTGGAGCCATTGCAGTGCCCATGACCGCCGCTGCCGCACCGCCTCCACACGAGCAGTTTCGCGTGGCCATCTACATTCCCGTGGGCGTGGTGGAGAAGATGAAAGATCCGGCCTGGCTGGAGCAGAGCTGGGAGCAGATCAGCAGCCAGGTGCGCGTGGACAAGGTCTACATCGAGAGCTATCGCAGCGGCGTGCTGGCCTCGGATGAGGAACTGGAGTCGGTGAAGAAGTTCTTTACCGACCATGGGGTTGAGGCCTCGGGCGGCATTGCCTTTGCCGCCGGCGGGGATTACGCGGGCTTTGAGGGCGAGCACGACTCGAGCGGCCAGTTTGTCTCGTTCACCTATACCGATCCCAAACAGCGCGCTTATGTGAAGCACATCTCGGAGGTGACCGCGCGTCACTTTGACGAAATCATTCTGGACGATTTCTTCTTCAACAATACCAAGCGCGATTCGGATATAGCGGCCAAAGGCGATCAGACGTGGAGCGAGTTCAGGGTGAAGCTGATGGACGACGTCTCGCGCGAGCTGGTGGTGGGCGCGGCGCGAGCGGTCAATCCCAAGGTCAAGGTGATTATCAAGTTCCCCAATTGGTACACGCACTTTCAGGCCAATGGATACGATCTGGACCAGGAGCCGAAGATCTTCGACAGTATCTATACAGGGACCGAGACGCGCGACCCGGTGGATACCGATCAGCACTTGCAGCAGTACGAGAGCTATCAGATTATCCGCTACTTCAACAACATTGCGCCGGGGCGCAACGGCGGCGGGTGGGTGGACACGTATGACATTCACTCAATTGACCGGTATGCCGAGCAGTTGTGGGATACGATGCTGACCAAGACGCCGCAGATTCTGCTCTTCCAGTACAGCGATCTGCTGCGCGCCGCGCCGATGGGCGAGCGCCAGGCGTGGAGCGGGCTGGAGACCAGCTTCAAGGCAGCCGAACTGGAGAAGTGGAGCGGCAGTGCAGCGGGCGCGGCAAACTTTGCGGCCGTGGCCGGATACTCTCTCTCCAAGGTGAACGCAGTGGTGGGCAAGCTAGGCAACCCAATCGGGCTGGCCAGCTATCGGCCCTATCAATCAACGGGCGAGGATTTTCTGCGGGATTCTTTGGGGATGATCGGGATTCCAGTGGAGACCTATCCGGAGTTTCCGGTGGACGCCAAAGCCGTGTTGCTGACCGAGGACGCCAAAT
>Ga0181520_10001143_pt1 | contig 55521 bp, 60 predicted proteins | sample PEATcosm2014_Bin_29_FD_132451 | JGI IMG/M metagenome (GOLD analysis project Ga0181520, IMG submission 132451) | Peatland microbial communities from MTU Mesocosm Facility, Houghton, MI, USA - PEATcosm2014_Bin02_30_metaG | ecosystem: Environmental > Terrestrial > Soil > Wetlands > Peat | place... | reverse complement strand
TGGCCGCCGCCACGCTTTCGCACCGCTACATCAGCGACCGCTTCCTGCCCGACAAAGCCATCGACCTGGTCGATGAAGCTGCAGCGTCGCTGGCGGTGCAGAAAGGCTCGGTGCCCACGGAGATCGACCAGTTGGAGCGCGAACGCACCTCGCTCGAGATCGAGCGCGAGGCCCTGAAACGCGAGACCGACACCAACAGCATTGAGCGCCGTGAAGTTGTCGAGCGCGAAGTGGCCCGGCTGACCGAGCAGATTACCGCCCTGCGTTCGCGTTGGCAGAAGGAGCGCGAGGCCGACACACGCGTCAGCGAGATCAAGAAGAAAATCGAGGCGCTGCGCTTCGAAGCCGAGGAGCAGACCCGCAAGGGCATGCTCGACCGTGTCTCGCAGATCCAATATGGCGAACTGCCCAGGCTTGAAGAGGAGATGAAGCGGCTGATTACGGCGCAGAACGCCCGCGCCGGCGGCGCGCGCATGTTGAAGGAAGAAGTCGACGAGGAAGACATTGCCAGCATTGTGAGCAAGTGGACGGGAATTCCCGTAACGCGCATGCTCGAAGGCGAAGTGAAAAAGCTCGTCCAGATGGAGGATCGTCTTCGCGAGCGGGTGGTTGGCCAGGATGCGGCGCTGGCCATTGTGGCCAACGCGATCCGGCGTTCGCGCGCCGGCTTGAGCGACCCCAAGCGGCCTATCGGCTCGTTCATCTTCCTGGGGCCCACGGGCGTGGGCAAGACCGAGACGGCGCGGGCGCTGGCCGAGTTCCTGTTTGACGACGAGCAGTCCATGATCCGCATCGACATGAGCGAGTACATGGAAAAGCACGCCGTGGCGCGGCTGATTGGCGCGCCTCCGGGCTACGTGGGCTACGACGAAGGCGGCCAGTTGACCGAGGCCGTGCATCGGCGCCCCTACGCCGTGATTCTGTTCGACGAAATTGAAAAGGCGCATCCGGATGTGTTCAACATCCTGCTGCAGGTGATGGACGACGGGCGTCTGACCGACGCCAAGGGCCGCACCATCGACTTCAAGAACACGGTGCTGATCATGACCTCGAACCTGGGGGCAAGCCTGTTGATCGGCGACACGCTCAAGACCGAGCACGACTACGACATGGCGCGCGAATCGGTGATGCGGGTGTTGCGCGAGCACTTCCGCCCGGAGTTTCTGAATCGCGTCGACGATACCGTGATCTTCCGCTCGCTGGGCGTGGCGCAAATGAGCAAGATCCTGGATCTGCGTTTGGCCGAAGTCAGCAAGCTGCTGGAAGCGCGGCAAATCTCGCTGGAACTGACCGAGCCCGCGCGGCAGTTGATTCTGGCTGCCGGTTCGGATGCGGCCTACGGGGCGCGGCCTCTGAAGAGGGCCTTGCAGCGCATGATTCAGGACCCGCTCGCCATCAAGATCCTCAACGGCGAAGTCCTGCACGGCGCCCACGTCCGCATCGATGTGGACCGCAATTCGAACCAGCTCCACTTCGAGCCCATGGGCCGCGAAGCCATGGCGTAACCACCTACGGTGGGGCCAACAGCCTCCGGCCACCTGCGGTGGGGCTAGCTGCCTTCGGCTGGCCCGCGCTCGTAAGACGCGCGGGTCAAGCTGTTCTGCACGGTAGGGTGCTTGTGTTTCCTTTTTACGTCGGCAAAGAACCCCGGGTGGCCCGGGGCCCGGGGAGCTGATTCCAATCGCTGAACTGGGTGCCCCATGTCCCTGGCATTTGGGGACATGGGAAGCCACAAAGCCCGGCGCAGTCGTTTTGAAAGATAACCGAGCTGAGCAATCCCAAGTCTCGTTCTTGGGAACTGGGATTGCTCAATACTCAATCTCGGAATACGAAACTACACGGCCGACTTGCGCTCCGCTTCTTCCGCCTTCAGCAGTGCCTCGTGAATAATCATTTTCAAATAAGTCTGATAGCGCAAACCGCGCTTTTCTGCCTGCACGCGCGCCTTGGCGATGTCGTCCGGGTCGAGGCGGATGGTGGTTGAAGGCAAGGCTGCTCGTTTGGCAACTGTGCCGATCCCGATCCGTCCCTCGGCCTTGGCTTTCTTGAACTCATCGAGCAGTTCGTCCTCGTGCGACCTCCACCAAGCCGCTTCCTCAGCCTCATTCGCGAAGCTCATCTGTTTCAGTTCTTCCAACATTGCCATTCCTCTTCAGCGACAAGAACCAACGCCGATAGCTTTTGTTTGCAGGCCAAGCCGTGACGACACGGACTTTCTCGCCAGCCATTGTCGTTACGACGACCAAGATTCGTCCGGTATCCGTTTCACCGATGTGGGGGACCCGTTCCTCTCCGTTCCGGAGTTCGGATTTGAGGTCTACTGGTCGATTGAGGATGACCTGTTCTGCTTCAGCTGGTGCAATCTCGTGCAGTGCTAAATGACGAACGTTCTCTTCGTCCCACTTCCATTGGATTTTGTCCATGGTCTATTCAACTTCCTTTTCTTCCCCATAAACATCTCCCTCCTATTTTTCTCCCAAACTCCGTAATTGTAGCTACGTTGCAGCTATTTTGCAACTACTGCCGCAGCTCCACCAGCGTGGCTCCCTGCCCGCCCTCGTTCTGCGGTGCTTCGGCGAGCGTAGCGACATGGGGATGCCCTTTCAGGAACTCCCTCACCCCACGGCGCAGAATGCCGGCCCCGTGGCCGTGAATGACGCGGATGCGCGGCAGCCCGGCCAGGAAGGCGCGGTCCAGGTACTTCTCCAGCTCCTCGGTGGCCTCGTCCACCGTGCGGCCGATGAGGTTGATCTCCATCCGCATGTCGTCGCTGTTGGCGCTGGTCACGGTGACGTGGACGTTCTTCTGCTTGCGAGCGGCGGCCAGGGGATCGGCGCGCTCGTTGAGACGAATCTCGGAAGTGTTCAGCACCTCGGCAATATCGTCCCGTTTCACGCGCATTTTGATGGGGCCGAGGGCCACTTCGAACAGATCTTTCTCCACTTCGCGCTGCACCACCGCGATCTTGTTCATGGATTTGAGCCGAACCTGGTCGCCAATGGCGACGTGCTTCACCACATGCGGCTGGGCGTCGGCATCGCCCTGATCGGCGCCGGTGCGGTGGGCCACCACGGTCTGGTTGAAGCTCTCCTGGAACTCCCGGCGAAGACGAAACATGCGGCGTTCGGCTTCCTTCGATAACTTCTGCTGCGAGGCGCGGTCTTCGATTGCCTTGACCGTCTCGCGCATCTGAAACTCGAAGTCCTTCAGCAGCGAAGCCAGCTTGATCTCCAACTCCCGTGTACGCTTGCGCAGCTCGATGTCGCCTTCGCGGGCCAGCTTCGCCCTTTCCACGTTGAGAGCATATTGCTGCTCGCGGGCGGCCTTGCGCTCCACTTCAAGCTGGGTCAACTCGTTGTGCAGCTTGTCGAGGAAGCGGGCGATATCCACCTGCTGCGAACCCAGCCGCTGGCGGGCAGCGGACACGATGGCGGCATTCAGGCCCAGCCGCTCGGCAGTCTGGATACCGGCCGAAGCGCCGGGAACGCCCAGGCGTAGCTGGTAGTTGGGCGCAAGCGTCAACTCGTCCACCCCGGCCGCCGCATTGAGCACGCCTGGGGTGTTCGCGGCGTAGACCTTGAGCGAGGTGTGATGGGTGGAGATGAGCGACCAGGCCTGCGCGGTGAGGAAGTGGCTGGCAATCGCGACTGCCAGAGCCGAGCCCTCTTCCGGATCGGTCGAAGAACCAAGCTCATCGAGCAGCACCAGGGTGCGGGCGTTGGCCAGGCGCGAAAGCCGGTCGAGATTGACGATGTGCGCGGAGAACGTAGACAGCGCCGCCTCGATGGATTGCGCATCGCCAATGTCGGCCAGGAAAGCCGTGAAAACCGGAAAGGTGGCGCTGGTGGCCGGCACGGGCAAGCCGGCCTGCGCCATCATCGCCAGCAGCGCCGTCGTCTTCAGGGTCACGGTCTTCCCGCCCGTATTGGGGCCGCTGATGATGAGCTGGCGAGCTTTATCGGTGAGTTCCAACGCCAGTGGAATCACCTTCCCGCCGGTGGTGCGCAGGCGTTTTTCCAGCAGCGGATGCCGTGCCCCATCGAGGTGCAGCACATCCGGCGTAATCGTCGGGGCGATGCAGTCGTAATCCCGGGCAAAGCGGGCGCGGGCCTGCAGGGTATCGACCAGCGCCAGCACTCGCGCGCCCTCGCGCAGTCCGTGAGCATAGCCGCCCACCTGCCGCGTGAGGGCCACAAAGATGCGGTGAATCTCGGCCTGTTCTTCTTCCAGCAGACGCACCAGCTCGTTGTTCTGCTCGATGGTCTCAAGCGGCTCTACGTAGACTGTCTGCCCGGAGTTGCTGGCCCCATGCACCACGCCGGAGATGCGGCGCTTCAATTCGCTGCGCACCGGGATGACGAAGCGGTCGCCGCGGATGGTGATGAGGTCTTCCTGGGTGGCGCCGTCGCTGGAGAGCTTGCGCAAAGCGGCGCGCAGGGTCTCTTCAATCAACCGCTGCTGGCGATCCTGGTCGCGGCGGATGCGGCTCAGCTCGGGCGAGGCGTTGTCGGCCAGCGAGCCGTCGGGCTGGATGGTGCGCTCGATCGACTCGGCTAGCGGGCGCAGGCTCTGGGTCAGTTCCGATGAGAGGCCCGAAAGCCCGGGCAGCTTGCCGGCCAGCCGTGCCGGAGGCGACTGCAGCAGCGCTTGCCAGGAAGCCACGTCGTTGGCCAGCCGCGCAATGGCCTGCAGTTCGTTGGCCTCGAGGGCTGCGCCGGGGATCCCCGCTTTGGCCGCCATTTGCGTGGGGTCGAAGAGCCCGCCCAGGGGGATGGATACCTGCTCGGCCAGAACCAGGCGCACCTCGGCAGTGAGGGTGTGCTGGCTGGCGATCCACTCCTCGTCCGTCGAGGGTTTCAGCTCGAGAATGGAGTTGCGGCCGACCGGGGAAGCGGCAAACCCGGCGACCAGCGCCAGCAGAGGCTCCCACTCGAGAGCGGCAAAGTCGGCGTGTTCCACAGGCGACGGAATGGGATCGAGGAGAGGCATCTCTCTCCAATTTTACCGGGGCCGCTTCAGAAGGCGGAATTTGGGGATGCGAAGCTGCAGGATTGGCTTGATGGACTCACTGACGTATGACCCGGAACGACGGGCAGGGACGAAAACAGAATTGCACACTGTATGCCATTGGCATATAGTGTACCTATGTAAACGGTGGTCGAGACGCCGACATATCTGAGAGCCGCCGAAGCCTTCTACAACGAAGCGGAACGTGAAGAGATTGTTCGCACCATCGCCGAGTACCCTGAAGCTGGAGACTTGATGCCGGGCACAGGAGGGTATCGCAAGTTGCGGTTTGCACGTCCCGGCATGGGAAAGCGTGGCGGCGCTCGAATCGTTTATCTGTACGGCGGCGAGGACCTGCCGATCTTCCTCATCACCGTGTACGCCAAATCGGAGAAGGGCAATTTGGGCAAAGCCGAGCAGAATGCCCTGGCCAGGATGGCGAAGAGTTTCTTTGCCGACTACAAGGGGACGCCATGAGCAAATTGTTTGAAGAGATGGCACAAGGAACGGTAGAGGCTCGCGCCTACATGGAAGGTGAGCGCAAGGGCTACAAAGCCACACTGCCTGAGACTGTGGATGTGCGAGGTCTTCGCAAGCGTCTGCGCCTCAGCCAAGGACGATTCGCTGAAAGTTTCGGTCTGTCGGTGGATGCCATCCGTCATTGGGAGTCCGGCCGTCGACAGCCGGAGGCAGCGGCGCGTGCGCTGCTTATCGTTATTGCCGCTGACCCGGAATTTGTGATGCGGTCCTTGGCCAAGAGTCGATGAACTACCTAACGGCCGGCTGGCGAGGCGGCAAGGCCGCCGAGGGCGAAACCAGAATCCCTGTGGCAGAGTCCCTGTGGCTCGGTGAGTCTTGTGCGGGGTCGCTTGCACACCGATTCTGGAATCGGCTTTGATTCAGGACCCGGGAGTGGATGTTGCCGACGCCGCAGCCGACGCGACAGCAGGGCAGGCGGCGCACGTTGAACTTGCGCCGCAAGGGGGAGTGGTGACTTTGGCGCTGCTCTCGAGCGGCTCCGAGGAGGAAGGCGCACTGCTGTTCTTGTGGGCGTAGTCGTTCACATACCACCCGGCGCCCTTGAAGCTCAGACCCGGCGCGGTGAGCGGACGTTCAAGCAGGCCCTGGCACTTGGGACATTCCAGCTCCGGCTGGGCAGAGAAGTTCTGGATCTTTTCAAAGCGATGTCCGCAGACAGTACAGCGATAAGCATACAACGGCAAGGTTTTTATCCCTCCGGGGAGAATTCACCCACTGTAGCTATTGTATCGGCAGAGCAGCAAATTCGCAGCAAAGTGCTGCCCTGCCGGTGGTGCATTCCAGGCTGGCCTGGGATTTACTGGACCGTAACGGGAACCGAAGCGATGCGATTTTCCCAGGCCAGCGAGAGGGTCACCTTGCCGCCGCCCAGGTCTTTCAGGTCGTAGCGCAGGTTTTCGACCAGCGCTGGAGCCTTGTCCATGGTCATTTTCACATGGCCCAGATCTTGCGCCTTGTCGTAGGTCCGGCCCCATTGGCCGCTTTGCTTGTTGACAATCAGCACCCAGCCGTCGGGGTCGGAAATGTCGACCCACAGGGAGTAGTTGCCCGCAGGCACCTTGACTCCGCCGATGGTGAGGTCGGCATCGGCATGCAGCACCGTGGCGGCATTGGCCCCGGCGCGCCAAATGGGGTAGCTGGGATCCTTGCCGATGAGTCCGTCTTTACTGAAGATGGCGCCGCCGCGGCCGTTGACCTTGGGCGAGGAGTAGGTAACGGTGATGGCCTTGCCGGCAACGGTGAGCTCGGCTTTGGCAGGCGGGCTCGCGAGAGGTTTCTGTTGGGCGAAGAGGGAAGTGGCGACGAACAGAAGGCTGGTACAGACCAAAAGACGCTTCATGGCAATGATTCTCCTGCGGGTTAGGCCACATTTTCGGTGGACTCTTCCGACGCGTCGATTGTCGCACCGCGCGGGAGGCTGAGGGAAGCGCCGCCAGCCTGTTATCATCCGGCGCAAGGAAGTCGCATGGCTGAGCAGAAAAGATTGAGTTCTCCGGGCGCACGGTTTCGGGCCGCCGTCCGGGAAGAAAAGCCGCTTCAAGTGGCCGGAGCCATCAACGCTTACACCGCGCGTTTGGCTGAGGCGACCGGCTTCACGGCGATTTATCTCTCCGGCGGCGGGGTGGCGGCCAACTCCCTGGGCATGCCCGATCTGGGCATCAGCACCATGGACGACGTGCTCACCGACGTGCGGCGCATTACCCAGGCCAGCAGCCTGCCGCTGCTGGTGGATATCGATACCGGCTGGGGCGGGGCGTTCAACATCGCACGCACCATTCGGCAAATGGAGATGGTCGGCGCGGCCGCGGTCCACATCGAAGACCAGGTGGGCCAGAAGCGCTGCGGGCATCGGCCGGGCAAGGAACTCGTCGCTACCGGCGAGATGGTGGACCGAATCAAGGCCGCGGTGGACGCGCGCCGCGACGAGCAGTTTGTGGTGATGGCGCGAACCGATGCTCTGGCAAGCGAGGGATTGGCGGCGGCCATCGCGCGGGCCCAGGCGTACGTTGCGGCGGGCTCGGACATGATCTTTGCCGAAGCCGTGACGGAGCTGGGACAGTACACCGCGTTCCGCGAGGCGGTGGGCGTGCCCATCCTGGCCAATATCACCGAGTTCGGGCAGACGCCGCTTTTTACGCGCGCGGAACTGGCCGAAGCCGGCGTGGATATCGTCCTCTACTGCTGCGGAGCCTATCGGGCCATGAACGCCGCGGCCCTCAAGGTCTATGAGGTCATCCGCGCCGAGGGAACACAGCAGAGCGTAGTCCCGCTGATGCAGTCGCGCGCCGACCTCTACAGATATCTCGATTACCACGCCTACGAAGCCAAGCTGGATGCGTTGTTTGCCAAGGAGAAAGAGTAGACAGCATCGCCACAGGTCAACTAACTTAAGGCCCTGCGGAGATCTGGTCCAGCGGAGAGCGAACATGAGCGAAGATTCCCCCTTCACCCCAGCCTTCAAACCCAAGAAGTCCGTGGCCCTTTCCGGCACGCCCGCCGGCCAAACCGCCATTTGCACGGTAGGTCAAAGCGGAAACGACCTGCACTATCGCGGCTACGACATCAAGGATCTGGCCGCGCATTGCGAATTTGAAGAAGTGGCCTGCCTGCTGGTGCACGGCCAGTTGCCCAATGCGGCGGAACTGACCGCATACAAAGCTCATCTGCGTGCATTGCGGGGTCTCCCCGCGGAGGTGAAACAGGCACTGGAATTGCTGCCGCGTTCCGCCCACCCCATGGACGTGCTGCGTACCGGCGTTTCGGTGCTGGGATGCCTGCACCCTGAAAACGAGGCGCACAACGACGCCGGCGCGCGCTGGATTGCCGATACCCTGCTGGCCGGCATGGGTTCGATGCTGCTCTATTGGCACCATTTCGCGCGCAACGGCAAGCGCATCGAGGTGGAGACAGACGACGACTCGATCGCCGCGCACTTTCTGCACCTGATGCACGACCGGCCGCCCAGCCCGGAATGGACCGCGGCCATGCAAGCATCGCTGATCCTCTATGCGGAGCACGAATTTAACGCTTCGACCTTTACCGCGCGGGTCATCGCCGGGACCGGCTCCGATCTTTACTCCTGCGTGAGCGGCGCGATCGGTGCGTTAAAGGGACCGAAACATGGAGGCGCCAACGAGGTGGCCCTGGAGATTCAGTGCCGCTACGATTCGACCGAAGCCGCCGAGGCCGACATTCGGCGCCGTGTGGCCGACCACGAGGTGATTATCGGCTTCGGCCATCCGGTGTACACCATCGGCGACCCGCGCAGCGAGATTGTGAAGGAAGTAGCTCGCGGCCTGGCAGCGGCGTCAGTCGACAGAGGGCTGTTTCTCATCGCCGAGCGTATCGAAACGGTGATGATGGATGCCAAGCGGATGTTTCCCAATCTCGATTGGTACTCGGCCGTTGCCTATCATGAGATGGGTATCCCCATCGACCTGTTTACGCCGCTGTTTGTCATGGCGCGAACCGCCGGCTGGTGCGCTCATGTAATCGAGCAGCGCCAGGACGGCAAAATCATCCGGCCCTCGGCGGTCTATACCGGACCGGAAGACTTGGCGTTTGTGAAGATTCATGAACGCGAGTAAATCCCCCTTCTCCAAGCAAGTGGCCCAGGCCTGACCGTCCGCCATTCCACGCTTCGCTAGAAAAAAGCGAAGCAAGGGTATCCGGCGTTCTCGAATCGGCGTTTGGTAATATTTTGAGCATGAGGCTGCTCGGCAAAACGCGGAGCGCGCCAGGGGGTATAAAGCGGATGAATGAAATCGTCTTTGACATTGCGCAAGAAAGCGACGGAGGATTCACTGCTGAGGCTCTGGGCGAAAACATCTTCACACAGGCCGATAACTGGGACGAGTTGAGAGCCAACGTCAGGGAAGCAGTGCTCGCGTTTTATTTCGATTCCGCGCCCCCTGCCTCGATCCGCCTGCGCTTGGTGCGCGATGAAGTGCTGGCCGTGGCATGAAACTGCCGCGAGATTTAAGCGGCGCGGAGTTGGTGAAGCACCTCTGCCGACGCTGGGAGTATCGGCAGGTGCATCAAGTCGGCAGCCATGTCATTCTTGAGACCGGTCAGCCCGGCCATCAACGCATTGCCGTTCCGGCGCACACTCCGCTTCGGGTTGGCACGCTGAACGCCCTTCTCGCTGCCGTTGCCGCGCACAAAGGCGTGGCGAAAGAGGATGTTCTGAAGGGTATCTGATTCGGATTGGTTGCACCCGGTCTCTCTGTCCTCTGTCCGAAAACCCGTTCATCGCGATAAGGTCGCGATGAATGGGGCACAGTTACCGATAACGGGATGAGCGGGCCACCTGCCGAGGTGACGGGAGATTCACGATGGACGCAATCATCGATGTTGTTCTTGAGCATCCGGTTGTGCTTTTTTACTTGATCTTGGGAATCTCGCTCATTCTGTATTCGTGCTTTGCCAAGCGCATGTCATTTCAAGGAGATGTTCCGTCTTGGCCAGATGAAAGAGAGACGTACGAAGCAACGCCCCGGATGCGCCTATATGGGGTTGCTCTCGGCATGCTTCCTCTCCTATACGGGCTATATCAACTTCTGACTCCGGTGATCATGAACGGCAAGGGTGGGCACGCGCCTCAATAGAAGCGTTTTACCGCTGCGATGTGACGGTATTCGGCAACGACTTTGATAAATAGGAGAAACCTTGTCCACGCACATCAGCAACGACCGTCCCGCGCCGGACCAGGTACTCGTCGATATCGCCGACTACGCGCTCGGCTATGAGATCACCGGCGACCTCGCCTACACCACGGCGCAGTATTGCCTGATGGATACGCTCGGCTGCGGCCTTGAAGCGCTCGAATATCCCGCATGCACCAAGCTGCTGGGCCCGATTGTGCCAGGAACAAGAGTGCCCAACGGCGCCAAAGTGCCGGGAACGGCTTACCAACTCGATCCGGTGCAGGCCGCATTCAATATCGGCGCCATGATTCGATGGCTGGACTTCAATGACACCTGGCTGGCCGCGGAGTGGGGACATCCCTCCGACAACCTGGGTGGCATCCTGGCCACCGCCGACTGGCATTCCAGGACGGCGATTGCCAACCGGCAACAGCCACTCACCATGCGCCAAGTGCTCACCGCCATGATCAAGGCCCATGAGATTCAGGGCTGCATCGCTCTCGAGAACTCCTTCAACAAGGTCGGCCTGGATCACGTGGTGCTGGTCAAAGTGGCATCGACCGCCGTGGTGTGCCAATTGCTGGGCCTGAGCCGCGAGCAGACCATCGCCGCCCTGTCCCTGGCCTGGGTAGACGGCCAAAGCCTGCGCACCTATCGCCACGCGCCCAACACCGGATCGCGCAAAAGCTGGGCGGCAGGCGACGCCACCAGCCGGGCTGTGCGCCTGGTGCTGATGGCGCAGGCCGGCGAGATGGGCTATCCGTCGGTGCTGACGGCCAAAACCTGGGGCTTCTACGACGTCTCGTTCAAGGGCCGCGAGTTTCAGTTTCAGCGCTCTTATGGCTCCTATGTGATGGAAAATGTCCTGTTCAAGATCAGCTATCCTGCGGAGTTCCACGCCCAGACGGCGGTCGAGGCGGCCATGACGCTGCGCCAGCGGTTGGAAACGCTGGGCCGCTCGCCCGAAGAGATTCGCAGCGTCACCATTCGCACCCATGAAGCCTGCCTGCGCATCATCGACAAGAAGGGGCCGCTCTCCAACCCCGCCGACCGCGACCACTGCGTGCAATACATGATCGTCATTCCGCTGCTCTACGGCAGATTAACGGCGGCGGACTACGAAGACGCCGTGGCCGCCGATCCGCGCATCGATGAGCTGCGCGCCAAGGTCGAGTGCGTCGAGGACCCCGCGTTCAGCCGCGACTATCACGACCCGGAAAAGCGCTCCATCGCCAACTCCCTGCGCCTGGAACTGAGCGACGGCTCGGTGCTTGAGGAGACCGTCGAATACCCCATCGGTCACCGCCGGCGCAGAGAAGAGGGCATGCCGCTGCTGGTTGCCAAGTTCGGGACCAACCTGCGCCGCTGCTTCGACCCAGAACGCCAGCAGCGAATCCTTGCGGTCTCACTCGACCGCAAACGGCTTGAATCGATGCCGGTCCACGAGTACGTGGACCTGTATATTCCTCAATCCAAGGCATGAAGCCAAGCCTTCGGAGGGTGCGATATACTCCGGTACGCAACAGTAACAGGAGGTTTCACGATGCGTTTCAACGCAATGATAAAGACGGCGGCAGCAGGGCTTCTGGTCGCGGCAACGATGGCGGTGCCTGGGTCCCTGGTGGCGCAGGGCAGCGATACGGTATTGAAACCGGCCGATGTGCAGAAGCTCCTGCCGGCCAGCGTGTATTACAAGGGCCAATCGGCCACAACCCAACTCCGCAACTCCGGCGGCGTGAAACTGGCCGATGGAGCCTATGTGCTGGCCACCCTGGTAGACACCAGCGGCTACTCAACCAGTGTTGCCTCCAAGTATCAGGCCTATTTCATCACCGAAGTGGCGCTGCAGGTTGGCGGCAAGAGCTTGCCCGCCGGCATCTATGGTGCTGGATTCATCGCGGACAACAAGTTTGTGATCACCGACGTGGGCGGAAACGACGTATTCACCGTCAACTCGGGTGAAGATGTCGGCCTCAAGCGCCCCATGCCTTTGCAAGTCGTCGCTGACCCCGCGGGCGGCTTCCGGCTCTATGCCGGGCGCAAGTATGTGATCTTCAGCCGCTAGGTTTAGTGCCCTCTTCCCGGCGAGCCCGGGTCTCGGAATCGGGACCTGGGCGCCCGCTAGCCCTGCCGCTGAAAAGGCGAGGACTGCGCCGAAGCTTCCCACAACTTCCGGAACACGTCGCTGTCGGCAATGACATTCACCGCACAAGCCTCCTCGGCCGCGGTTTCCTTGCGGTTCATGATCCGCAGCGCTGCCTGCACCAGTTCGCTGACACTCTCGTAGCGCCCACTTGCAATGCTGGTCATTACGAATTCGTCCAGGTCCGGCGGAAGGTTGATGGTGCATCGCGACATGGTTCGGTCCTCATTTCAATTCAACGGCATCCGGGACAAAACCTTGAAGAGTATGGGGTCATTTTCCTGAGAATTCACGCCGACATGGCATGGGACTTGACCAAAGCAGGAATGGTCCGGCAACGCCACGTACCGGCTTGCCGCAATGGCGGCAAAATGCAATCGTTCGGGACAAACCGAAATGGATCGGCGGAACCGGAACCGCTTGTAACTTGTCTAAATAAGAATCTGTATGGTGCGCCCGGAGAGATTCGAACTCCCGACCTAACGCTCCGGAGGCGTTCGCTCTATCCAGCTGAGCTACGGGCGCGCATTACCAGCATAGCGCACTTTGCGCTTCGCGAGTGCATTGGATGGCGGCGGATGTCTTTTGACGGCCGCTTCAGGCCGGGCTCGACCCCTGTCGCTCGCTCTCCGGGCCCTGCCTCTGCGCCCGCAGCTCCTCCATCACCGACTGGATGAGCGCCTTGGCTCCCTCCAGACCGCCCAGCACCGCCTGCAGGTCCAACGCCGGCTTGCCTGGGTTGCGGGTGGAGGCGCAATAGACCCCGTGCTGCCCCACCAGGATCAGCGAATCCGTCACCAGGTCCAGCGCCACCGCCAGCCGGCCACGCTCCATGCCCATCATGAATTCGTACTGCTCCAGCTCGCTTCGTTTTTCGTCGAATACGCTCATATGCCAAGCCTACCCGAAAAAGCCGAACCCCTGGCTGCAGGCCCGGCTTCAGGACGAGGCCGGTTACAGGTCGAGCTTATGCAGATACCCGGCATCCAGGCGAAGCGCTTCAAACGGCTCGATGTCGAACTCCTCCTGCTCGACGATCGGGTGCTTGAGGCCCGTGGCGGCGCGCAGAATCGGTCTGTAATCCACCACGCCGCGGCCCATTACCGTGGAATGCATCTCGCCGTTCGCGCCCTTGACCATATCTTTGATGTGCAAAAGCGGAAAGCGCTCGGGGGCCTTGCTGAGGTAGGCCACCGGGTCGTGCCCGGAGGCGGCGACCCAGCCGCAATCCATCTCGAATACCACCAGCTTGGGGTCGGTCAGGCGCAGCAACTCGTCGTAAAACACCACCCCGTTTGCGTTGAGAAACTCCGGCACATGATTGTGATAGCCGAAGGTCATCCCCCCCGCTTTCACCTTCTCGCCGATGCGGTTGTACTCCTCCGCCGCCCAGCGCCAGTCGTCCAGCGTCATGGGGCCCTTGGCCGCCGGGTCGCGATGGTCGGTCCAGGAGCAGATCATGTAATCCAGTCCCAACTGGTGCCCGTACTCGATCAGCTCGTCGAGCTGCGGGCGCAACTGCCCCATGGGGTGGTGGGTGCTTACGCAGCGCAGCCCGGCCCGGTCCATCGCTTTGCGGAACTCCGGTGCGGTGCGATTGTAGTAACCGGCAGCCTCAACCTCGGTGTAGCCTGCGGCGCGCACCTTGCTCAGCGTGCCGTCAAAGTCCTTGGGCAACTGTTCGCGAACCGAATAAAGCTGCAGCCCGATCGGCTTGTTCAACGGCCTTGCGGCCAACCGGCTCACGCCGATGCAAGCTGCGGCCGCAACCGCTCCCGAAGCCTTCAAAAACGTCCTTCGTGACGTACTTGTCATTCGCTGATTCTCCCCATTCCTCTTCAATCCGGTTTCAAACCGGCCGGCGCCCTCATTTACTGGATCGGGCAACGCGCCTTGGTAGGTTTTGCAAGCGCTCGATCGTATCTGGATACGTGGCTACCAATTCCACAAACGTGGCTGCCAGCGGGCTTGCCTGGCCGCCTTGTTCCCACTTTTCCACCGTCCGAGGGCTCACCCGGAGCATATTCGCCCAAACTGCACGTGAGACATTGAACCTCTCGCGGATGGCCACAAAATACGCGGCGCCCGGTGCCTCTTTTACTTCCGCAGCGGCAAGCTTGTGTGTCCGAAGCGTTGCCTTGCCCTCTCGGTGTTGCCTCATGGCGTCGACACCCTCCATGAGCTCCGCAAAAACATCCCTCTTTGGGTCTTCAAGTTTGCTCATTTCCCACCCTCGCCTTTTCGAGCCGCCCTTTCCGCCTCCAACGCCCGCCTCAACTGGTCCTTTTCTGGTTTCGACAGATCGGGAGCTTCGTCTTTGCCAAACAACGAAAGCAACCAGATTTGTCCGTCGGCGAGAAAGACATAGTAGATGACGCGCAGACCGCCTCGCTTTCCCTTTCCTCTCCTCGAATCCTTCCAGCGAAGCTTGCGTATTCCGCCTGCGCCCGGAATGATATCTCCCGCCTCTGGATAGAGGGCCAGGTGGAGCTGTAGTTCCCTGAGTGCTTCATCGTCCAGATAGCTCTCGCGATGCCTGCTGAAGGCAGGCGTCTCGATGAATTCAAGGACTTTTGACCGCAATGGATCGTGCAATTCACGCCTCAACTATACCCACTATGGGTACACAAAGTAAAGACAGGTTTTTCTCTCTGGGCCTGGACTCGAGGATCTGCTGCTATGAAACTTTGAATTCCATGAGGTCGGGAGGCCAGAGGAGATGGTACTTATCCCCCATCGGGTCGCGATAGGCAGCCTTCATTTTCCGTCCAAGGTTCGTTATTCGAGCAACTTGCTGAACACCAAGAAATGCCGAAGCTGGATCGTCGGTTAGAACGAAGATGTTGAGTTCCCCGCCGCCAAAATCGTGGCCGTCAACGAAAGAGGAGTCCCCGATGCTGCCGCGGAGGGCCTCCTCAAAGGTCACCAGATCGTTGAATTCGTCGAGTGATCTGGCTTCAAATTGGATTACCAGTTGATACTTCATAAGCCTCGAGAAGCTGAAGCCCTACCCCTTGATGGTTTTCGACGCCGCATCCCATGTCGCCACAGTCTGGTGGAAGTAGGAGTGGTTGGCCATGTGGCAAGCCGTGGCCGCATTGTTGCCGAAGACCTCGTCTTCCACAACATGCTGCCGCGTCTCGATGGCGTGGAAGAAGTTGGCAATGTGGTCGGCTGTGTCGTCGTAGCCCTGGGGCGCCGTGTAGCTCTCCGCCTCGGCCATCTTTGCGGGTGTCGCCGGATTGGCCGCGTGCCACTCGTCCAGATACCGCTGCTTGGCGGCCGCCGTCCAGCCATTCAGCGCGTAGCCCTCGGGGCGCGGCCGGGTGTCTTGCGGGGTCACGGTCAATGTGTTGCCGTTGATCGTCAAAGTGGCTTCGGAGCCGTAGAAGACGATCGGCTCGCCCGCCTCGTTGTTCTGGTTGCAGTGCACATTCACGGTCACGCCGGGATAGTCGTAGAGCGTGGCCAGCAGGTCGGGATAATCGCGGCCGTCCTTGAAGTGGGTCAAGCTGCCTGTGGAATAGGCCCGGGCGGGGATGGCGTTCATGCCGCTGATGCACTGGATTCCCGAAAGCAGGTGGACATACAGATCGCCTGCCACGCCCTCGCCGTAGTCGGCAAAGCAGCGCCAGCGGAAGAAGCGTTCCGCGTCGAAGGGCCGTTTGGGGGCATCGCGCAGCCACGCATCCCACTCAATGGTCTTGGGGCTGGCGTCGGGCGCCACGGGATAAACCCAGGCACCGGAGGGCGAGTTGCGGTCGCTGTGGCCCTCGATCAGCCGCACCGCGCCGAGCCGCCCCGAAGCAAAGATCTCGGCTGCTTTTTTGTAGACAATGTTGCTGACCCGCTGGCTTCCGGCTTCGAAGATCCGCTTGCCGGCCTGAACCGCCTCAACCATGGCCAGACCGTCGGCCACGTTATGGCTCATCGGCTTCTCGCAATAGACGTCTTTGCCCGCAGCCAGGCAGTCGAGCACCACGCGCCGATGCTGGAAGTCGGCCACGGCCACAATCACCGCGTCCACATCCTTGCGGTCCAGCAAAGTCCGATAATCCTTGGTGGTGGGAATGTCGCTGCCCCAGGCCTCAACCCCAGCCTTCCGATGCATGTCGTAGAGGTCGGCGGTGCCCACGCATTCGCCCGTCGGCACGTGCCGCGCCGAGCGCAGCAGGTCGCATCCGCGAATCCCGGTTCCAATCGAAACGAAGCGGATCTTGCGCCCGCCAGGTTGTTCTTGCGCCGCGAGCACATGCGGCTCCAACACCGTTGCTTTCACTGCGGCTCCCGCTGCCACCGCGCCTGCGCCCAGGCGCACAAAGTCCCGTCGTGTCATAGAAGATGTCTTCACAAAGCTCTCCCCGTGCGCTGGCAATTCTCGCTCCCCGGACTTGGCTGTGTCCAATGCCCGGGCCCTGGGTCGAAACCTCCAGGCGCGAGGATGCATAGGCCGCGGTCGCGGCGATCGTTCGAGGAGAAACAGTCTTGAAGGTCGAGGGGCTTCACAGGCTGCGGAAAACTCTTCGGGAAGGCTCGGTGCGTCTGGGCACGACCGGGGCACCGGGGGACCCTCAGGGTCGGGGTCGCCTGCCGATAAGGCCCATAGAATGAGTGGGACTTTAGCCCCCGAAGAAGGTTAGCCGGACCCAGGAGAAGCAGCCTAGCGGGCGATCAGGAACATCAGCCAGCTCAGCACCACTGCGGAGCCTGTGAACAACACAAAGCAGTAGATTCCGTAGCGAACCATCTGCTTTGGCGCCTCACGCTGCGTAATACCGAAGACAACCGAGGCGAAAAGTGCGAAAACCAGCACCGAGGAAAAATGAGTCACGCCTTCCTCCCCGTGCGGAGATTATGCGCGTCCACCGCGGCAATCACGTTCAGTAACCCGGCCACCACGATGAATCGCGTCCCATAATCGGCCGTGGTCACCTGTACCTGCTCGGAGCCATATCCCAGCGCCCGGCTGACGATATAGAGCAAGCCATTGCCCAGGTCACCGGCCAGCCCCAGCATGTCGAGAATGTCGTGCGCGCCGCCGTAGATCTTGCCCTGCATGGCGATACCCATCACGAACATCCCCAGGATCGAGGCCGACAGCAAAGCCCCACGGCCCCACTTGCGAAGCAGAAAATGACCTGCGCCTGGCACCAGCCAGCCCGCGATCAGAGGCAGATAGACAAACCCCTGCGCCGTGTCTTTCCCGGTAGCGATCTTGTTCGGTGTTGTTGCCATTCCTTTTTGACTATACCGCACCGGAGCGACAGGAAGCGTTTGTGGCAACCGTCGTTTGGCCGGTTAAATCCAATCGTTCGCCTGCGCCATGACGATCCACGCTGATGACACGGGTGAACGTCCAGGCTCGATCCGTCAACTGCCAGACGTGGAGGATCTTGGCTTGTCCCATGTTCTCGCCTTGTGCGCCGCGTTGATCCTGAAGGGTCTTGCTTCAATCGGAGCTACGCGCCTGGCCACTCCCTGGTTCCTTTCCCTTGCTCCTTTCCCAGGTTGCTTCAGGAAGTTCGCTCCGCCCTCAGTTCAATAGGCTCCGCCCTCGGCTCAATAGAACAGATACTTGCGCCAGCGATCGTCTCCCCGGCCCAGCATCCGCATGATCTGGCGGCTGGTGTGCAGCGAGAAGGGGCGCGGATCCCGCAGCAGCGCCATGTCGTCGATGTCGCTCAGCATACGGTTGCTCTTGCGCCGGTTGCAGCCATGGCAGCAGGCCACCAGGTTTTCCCAAGTGGAATTGCCTCCGCGAGACCGCGGAATGACATGGTCGAGCGTGAGTTCGCCCGACGGCAGCACCACGCCGCAGTACTGGCAGGTGTTGCGATCCCGCAGCAGGATGTTTTTCCGCGAAAGTGCCCGGGTCTGGTGCGGGATGCGGCGGTACTCCAGCAGCCGGATCACCGAAGGCATGGCGATGCGGCTGCGCTGGGCATGAAGCGTGAGGCCGTGCTCCTCCTCGGTGCGGGCGATGCCTTTGAGCACCAGCACCAGGGCCCGCCGGGCTCCGCAGATGTTGATGGGCTCATAGGAGGCGTTGAGCACCAGAACCGGCATCTGCATCATGGCTACAGGTTGTACGGCGGCGTAGTCTCCGGCCTGCGCCGCCGCTTTGACGATCGATTTTTGCTTACGGGCATGAATCATGGCTTTTCCCAGCGACATCTCTTATCCCCTCGTCAAAAAGATGGTTGGTCGTGCGATGAATGAATCCTTATCCGTTGCAAGGTTGCGTCCAGCGCATCGCTGGAAGGTGCTGAGTCGTGATCCGCGTCCTGAATGATGCCGTTGGAGCGGGAATGAATGGGGTTCGTACGGCGAGCACGGGCCAGGGTTGCCACCCACACCGAAGCTGCTCCGGCGCGCTGCAAGGCGCGAGCGGCGGAGCGAGCTGTGGCGCCTGTTGTAAAAATGTCGTCGATCAGCAGCACGTGCTTCGCGGTCACGGCGGCCGGATCGGAAACCGCAAAGGCGCCGCTCACGTTGGAACGGCGCTGATGGGACGTAAGCCCAGCCTGGCTCTCCGTTGCGCGGTGACGCAGCAGCGTGCTGGGCGCCAAAGCGAGCCGCCAATCGGGATGGGATTTGCGCAGCGATGCCAATGCGTAGTCGGCCAGGATGCGAGCCTGGTTGAATCCGCGCTGGCGATATTTGTCGCGATGCAGCGGCACCGGAACAACCAGCATGTCGGCCGGGGCCTGGTCGGCCAGTTGGGCGATGGCCTCAGCCAGCATCTTGCCCAAGGTGCGCGCAGCCGGATGGAGCCGGTCGTATTTCAGCGCATGGATAGCCGCTTTCATCCGGTCCTGGTAGAGACCGAAGGCCACGGCGCGAACAAACGGGGGCGGAGCGAGACGGCAGGTGCGGCACAGGCTGGAGAGGCTTGCCGGCGCGTCGAGGGAGTCGCCACAGCAAGCGCAGGAAGGGCCGGTCTGAAGCGGAAACTCCGACCAGCAGGCAGCGCAGATTGGCACAAGGGATAGCTGCGGCAGAGGGGAGCCGCAGAGAGAACAAGAGCTAGGCAGAAGGGCGCAACTCAAGGCGTCCACGGGACTTCGAAGGACGCGAGCTACCGCGCGCCAACGGGAAGTCTCCGATGGTGGAACGTCGAACGTCAGTGAACCGGAGTCCCTGCGGAAGACGCACCTCACTTTGGCGAAAAGTCCTCACAAACCATTCCGCCACGCTACGCCCTCAGTATACCTGTCGATTGGGAATTGTTCTAGAGGTTGCCCTGCGCGGTGCGCCGTCAATTGAAAGCGAACGATTCAGCCGAATCTTGCAAGAGCTTGATGGATTCCCACTCTCCGAAAAGCAGAAGAGTGGGAATCCGGTAGATTAGATGTGTCTTGAGAGCGCCTCGATCGATGGATAGACGAGCGCCCTTCCAGAATTTGAGCCGCCCCTATCGATGGCTGCTCGCGGGATGATCGTGGTGCGCCTGCTCGTGCTCTTTCTTGGCCTTGTCATTCACGTCCTTGGCGGCCTCTTTCACGTTCCCGTACGCTTTCTCCGCTTTCCCCTTGACCTGTTGCGCGGCGCCCTCGACTTGGGTGTCCGTGTCGCCTGTCCACTCGCCTACTTGCCGCTTCACGCGCCCTGTTACGTCGTCCGCCGTGCCCTTCACCTGTTCCTTGTTCATGAATCCACCTCCGTGGATATATCTGCAGAAGCCGGAACGATCAAGTCCTCCTACCACTCATTCAAAGACTTAGCCGGCTTTGCCTTCAGGTTGATTTTGGCTTTCCTGTTTGGGGTTTACTTACATTTAGAATCGGTTGCGGCCTGCCGTGGAAGCGGTCAAACAACAGGCCTGCGTCCCGACAATAACTGCAGGACCAAAACGACCAGTGCGAGCACCAGCAGTATGTGAATGAATCCACCCAGGGTGTAGCTGCTGACCAAGCCCAATAGCCACAACACCAGAAGGATTACAAAGATTGTCCAAAGCATTCGCCTTCACCTCCTGAGGCTTTGCCCCTTGCTCGTTTCCAACCACGTCAGATGGCTTTGACGCCAAGCCCCAGTGCGGGGTTGTTCGCTTGCGGTAGATTCGCCAGCGGGCGGAATCGCTCGCCTCTGCGACGACAGCGGATCAATCGACCGTCGCCGCCGGAGGCTTGGGCGCCTGGCGATCGCACCACGTGGTCTTGATTCGCTCGTAGGTCTTCTGCATCTCGTCCAGTTCCAGATCGCTGAGTCTCTCAATGTCGATCATCTGGTTTCGTGCTTTATCCATTGCCCTGATCAGCTCGTTGAGCTTCAGGTTGATGGCGCGGGCATCGCGGTTCTGCGTGTTTTGCAGCAGGAAGACCATCAGGAATGTGGCGATGGAAGCGAACACGTCGATGGTCTGCACCCAGCCCGGCGAGAACTGGTAGAACGGACCTGTGGCAACCCAGGCGCCCACCACCAATACCGCAGCCAGAAATGCCCATGTCGATCCCAGCCAGGCGCACGCCGCCGCAGAGAAGCGCCCAAACCTGTCGTGCAGTCCGCGAGTTTCCACCGGAATCGTCGGTTTGTTCATGCAATGATCCTCCGTTTCGTTGGTTTGATGCGGCATTCGGTGGATTCTTGCTTCTCCCCGGCTCGCAGGCGGGGTGTCGATGTAACCTCCATCTTTGCAATTGTCTAAGAGCGTGTCGGGTCAACCTTGCTCACAGGCCATGGTTGTAGCGCCGGCCTCCTGGCCGGCTGTGGCGTGGACCCCCTGGTCCACGCTTGTTTCTTCGCCGCGTTTTTCTGAAAAGAAATGCCCACAACGAGGGCCCGTTCACACCCCTCCGTCGTGCGGCGACGGCGACGTGCGAACAGGCCCTGATGGAACAGTTCCCTAAACCGGTTCCCTTCGGCTTCTACCCATCTCCAAACAGATCGTCGATCTTTTCCCTGAGCGCAATAACTTCTTTCCGCAGCGCTGCAACCGTGACTTCCAGTTGCGCAATGCGCTCTTCCTGCCCCGCGTCTGCTCCGGCGGAGAACCCGGTCTCCCGCGGCGTTGAGGCGTCGGGAGCTGCCGCGCGCGGCGCTTCCACCGGCCCGGACAGCAGATGCCCGTAGCGCGCCTCCTTCGTTCCGGGCTGGCGCGGCAGCACGGCCACCAGCGCCGGTTCCCGCTCCATCAGCTTCTGCAACCCGGCCAGCACCTCGCCAATCTCGTCGAATCGGTGCAGCCGCTCCGTGCGCCCGCGCAACTCGCCCGGCGTCTGCGGCCCGCGCAGCAACAGCACGCACAGCAGCGCAGTCTCGGCGCGATTGAAATTGAAGGCCTCGCCCAGCCAGTGTTCGTACTTGGTGACGCGCCCGTCCGCGCTCCTGGCCCGTCCAGCCAGCCGCATGTCTTCCAGCCCGTGCAAGGCCTGGCGCACATCGCTTTCGTCCAGATCCATCACCGGTTCCCGGTTCGATCGCTGATTGCACGCGTTCATCAGTGCGTTCAACGACAGCGGATAGTATTCCGGCGTGGTCACTTCCTTTTCAACCAATGCGCCCAGAACACGGGCTTCGGCAGCGGACAGCACAAACGGCTCAGTCGAAGACATGCGTCTATTCTCCCACCGCTTAAGCGAAATCGGGGCGCTTGCTATCTGGATTTCCAGTTCCGGTTCACGCCTTGTCCAGCTCGGCAAATAGTTCGCCGACCGCCACACGGATCCGTCAGAGCCCGAATTCCCCACGCGCTGCCGTGATTTAGAAAGACCTGCGCAAGCAACGCTTGCAGGAAGCCATGCTCGTACTCTCCCACGTTGCGCTCCTCAATCCGGCCGTCTACAAGGTCACAGTCGGGACGGTAGCTGGTGCGCAGGTATTCGCTCACCGAGACAAGCCCAGGCTGGGGTTCGTCGTAAACGGGCAGGGACGCCATTGCTCGATTATCGCGCCGAATTCACAGCCCTGCCACCCAAAACCGGCGGCCCGCGCAAATCGCTGCTCCATCCTCGGGGCGGCTCTGCGATACTACTGAGTTATGCCAATCGACGACCTTCAGCAAGCTGCCAAGAAAATCGCAGGACTCCTCGCCTCGCTCAACAAACTGGGCGGCATGCGCCTCAAATACCGCATCAGCGCCGGAGACGGCACGCACGATCCCGCTGGCGCCCTTTGCGTCGAGTTGGCGGGCCCGGACGTCCCGCTGCTAACCCAGCACAACGGCGAACTGCTGCGCGCCCTGGAGACGGTTTCCCTGCAGATGCTGCGGCTCGACCAGCGCGAGCAAGACCTGGTCAGCTTCGACGCCGGCGACTTCAAGGCCCTCCAGGCCCAGGAGCTCCGCATGACCGCCGAAACCGCGGCCGAGAAGGTCCTCAAGAGCGGCATCCCCTACGCCTTTCCGCCCATGAACAGCCGCGACCGCCGCTTGATGCACATGGCGTTCCGGGGCATCGAGGGCGTGGAGACGGCCAGCTCCGGCGAAGGGCCGGACCGCTTTCTGGCGGTTTATCCCGCCGGCAAGACCCACCTGCCGGTTGCTCCTCCCGTAAAACCCCGAGGGTTTGGGCGCCGGTAGCAAGCAAACGGAGGAAGGTCATGGCCAAGGACTCGATTCTCGGTACATCCAAGCTGGTTGCTTTTGCTCCCACCACAGACCCCGCCAGAGCCCGCGCCTTCTACGAAGGAGTCCTGGGTCTGCGGGTGGTTGAAGCAACGCCGTTTGCCCTTGTCTTCGACGCCAACGGAACCATGCTCCGCGTGACCACGGTCAGCGAACTCCACCCTCCGCCGTTTACCGTCCTCGGCTGGCAAGTCGAGTCGCTCCAGAGCACCGTGGAGCAACTGGAAGAGGCCGGCGTCTACTTCTTGCGCTATCCCGGCGTCAACGATACCGACCCGCTCGGCATCTGGACCGCCCCCAGCGGCGCCCGCGTGGCCTGGTTCCACGACCCCGAAGGCAACGTGCTAAGTCTGACGCAGTTTTAAGAAGCTGGATACACACTTCTTTTGGTGCGAAAGGGCACGAATTGCGTCGTGTCTCCATGAGCCTTGGGCCCACCCAAGCGGCTGAAAACATGAAGGGCTTTACAGCCTGCGGAAAAACTCGGTTTCGATGGCGAGAAGTGTCAGGTCACGACTTCAGTCGTGCCGTAAGTTGCTTAGAATGAGTGGAGCTTTAGCCCCCGAGGGATGCCTTCCTGGTTCGTTACCCCGAAAAGAGGCCCTTCGCCCCGCAGCCTGTTTCGCCCCTGAGGAACGAGCTCTCACGGCTTATTGCCCACCGCGGAACGGTTTTTATACAGGCTTTAACGAACCCCGCCGATGTACCAAGGCCGGAGATTTCCCTGGCCGCCGCGATCGAATCGAGCAGGTGGCTCATTCTGCATCCAGCAATCCAATCCCCTCAAGGATGTAACCTTTCCTCTTGCGCGAGCGTAAGGGTAGATAGAAGCGAAAGATTTCGATGGATTACCCTCCATCGAGCAGAAAACAGGCACTCTGGCCTGCGGTGCAAGGAGAGGGCGAATGCGGAACGATTCGAGCAGCGCTCTGGGCGAGTTTCGGCAAGGCGACATTGCCGCATTCGAGACCCTCTTCCGCCGGCACCGGGCCGCGGTCTATGGCTGGATTCTGCGCATCGTTCGCAATCCGGCTACGGCCGAGGACCTCACCGTTGAAACCTTCTGGCGCATCTATCAGGCCCATGCCCGCTTCGATCCATCGCGAGGCTTTGAAGGCTGGGCGCGTCGCATCGCTGCGCACGCTGCCTTCGATTGGCTCAAGACAGCCCGGTCACAGAGCGAATTGCCAACGGAGTTGGCGGCTCCCTCGACCGCCGACCCGGCCATCTCCCGGGAGATCCGGCAAAGGACCGCGCTGGCCTTTCAGCGCCTGCCGCCAAAACTGCGCATCGCGGCCACACTGGCGGTGATTGAGGAGCAGCCGCACAAGGATGTTGCCGAAGCGCTGGGGATCTCGGTTGCCGCCGTCAAAGTGCGCGTCTTCCGCGCGCTGCGATTACTCCGGAAGGACCTGGAAAGGCAGGGAATCACGCCATGAATTCCGACCAGGATGTTCGCATGAAAACGCTGTTGCAGCAGGCACTGCCCCGCGTGGAAGGCCAACCTGAGCCAGAGCACGATCTATGGCCGGCTGTACTGAGGAAAATGGACGCGCGCCCCGCTCCTCCACCGTTGGTCGATTGGGCTTTGGTGGCTGGACTCGTGGCTTTTGTCGGCTTCTTCCCGGCGGCGATTCCCGTGCTCCTTTACTACCTCTAAACCCGCGGACGCCCTCGCCCGCAATTGATCGTCCCCAAGGAGGACGCCATGAATACTCATCCCTATATTCGCGCCTACCTGGCGGGTGCCTTTGTGCCCACCCTGGTGCTGCCGCTGCTTCTGACCGTGTTTATCGTGGTGCGGATCGTGCTCAAGGTTCCGGTTCCCATCGAGCTGGCCATGATCTTTCCCATGGCCGTGGTGCCGTCGCTTTTCGGCCTGTGGAACATGATCTACCTGGCTACGCGCGACCGCTTCCATCAGCCTATCGGGCTTCACGGTGCGGTATTGCCGCTTCTGCTGGCCCCCGCCGGCGCTACCCTGGCCAGTTGCCTGGGCGTGCTGGTGCTCGGCTCCCACGGCGCTACCTGGTTCCAGGCCTGCGAAATCCCCTACACCCTGATCGTCCCCGGCTTCCTGGCTGCGCTGGCCGGCTACTACCTCGTGTGGAAGTACATCGTGGGCTTTTTGAACCGGATGCAGGGGATTGCCTGAAGGCGATCGCGATAGGGTCGCGCCACGCCGCCCCACCCAATTCCGCACGGTTGTTCAAAAACGACTGCTGTCGGCAATCTTCGGGGGAGAACCATGACCTTCCAGAATCTTGAGTGGCTCTTTCCGATCGTCACCACCCTCCACAATGCGGAAGAAGCCATATGGCTCCCGGCCTGGGCGAAACGGACTGGGTTCTGGCGTACCCCCGTGTCGCCGGGCGTCTTCCGCTTTGCCGCAGCCGTCTTGACGATCCTGGCCTTCGCTGTCACATGGCTGAGCGTGGAGACCGGGAAGCAGAGCGCCTGGACCTACCTTGCCTTCGGGTGCATGGTCGTCATGCTCGCCAACGTTCCGGTTCCCCACCTTGCGCTTACCGTGGCAAGGCGCAGTTATATGCCAGGTGTGGTCACGGCCGTGGGCTTGAATCTGCCGGTTTTGTCTCTGTTGGTGACCAAGGCCCTTCGGGAGGGATACGTCTCCAGCGAAAAGGCAGCGGTCTACTCCGTAATGGTGGCGGCCCTGCTTGTCGCGTCCATCCCGGTTCTCTTCAAGTTAGGAAAACTCCTGAGTCTTTTGCGCCCCTCGAATTCGGCTCCGCGCATTTTCACAAAATGTTCTTCAAAATAAGCCATCGTAGCCCGCAAAAAAAAGATGAGCCCCAATCCCCATCCCTTGCGGAGAATTAAATCCAATTGGCGCAGAATAGAGACATTGAAGCCCATTGCGAGTGCTGTTGGGGGATGAAAACGGGAAGAACTCCCACCCACCCTATCCACCCCTCCCCCCTGTTTCGCCGTATTCACCAGAAAATAAACAAGTTACGCCGAAAACACTTAAAAATACGTGTTGAAAATAAAAGACTTACGTCCAGAAGGGCTCCGGAATTGCGGCCCGCTCCGAAACACCGAAGGGACAGAGATCCCGGGAGCGACGGGGGAGATCGACTCTCCCCAACGCGGTAGCTGACCCAAAAGCTCTCCAACCGCTGCCCAAGAAGCCCCGCGCGCTGCTCGGCAAGCCGGTCAAAGGGCCCTTTTTGGCTAAACCGCAGGGCGTAAACTCGAAGCAACCGGCCCTGCGGTAAAATGACCGGCTAGAATGCAATCGGGGCGGAAATGGGAATTGCCGCTCCCTTCCGGGCTGCTCGTGGAGTCCAATTGCTATGATTTTCTTAACGCAATTTAAGGCAAGGTGCGAACGGATGCTGCAAATGAATCGTTTTGTTCTGTGCTCTTCTCTTGTTCTTCTTTTTTCGAGCGCCGCGATGGTGCACAGTCAGACTCCCGTGTCGCCTGCCGCGCCGGCCCAACCCAACGTCACCAACACTGCCAGCCCCGAGGTTCGGGAATTCCAGAAGATCGAAGACTCCTGGTCTGACGCCGTCAACCTGCACGACCAGTACGCCCTCGAGTTGGTGCTGTCTCCGCTTTTTGTGGACGTCTCGGGAAGCGGCGACATTACTACGCGCAATCAGCAGTTGGCCCTGGTCATCACGGGTGAAGACAAGACCTCCCATTTGGATCAACGCGTCATCACCGTGCGCATGCTCGGCGACATTGCCGTGGCCAATGGGACGTATGCGCTGCGGCGCAAGGTGAATTCGGCCCAAGTGGAAGAAAAGGGCGTCTTTACCCATGTGTTCGAGCGGGTGCGCTCCGGCTGGGTCTGCATCAATTCGCAGCGGACCGTGCTGCGCGAAGATTCAAACACCAAGCCCAAGAAGCAGTCCAATGCCGAATTCCCCTTCCACATCCCGCTATTCACCAAGGGCGACAAGAACACCCCCTGAACCTCGCCAGTTTTCCTGAAATGGTCCCCGAGGGTTCTCGAGAGCGGCCTCGGCTCCTGATGTGATCCCCCTCACCCGTCGATAGTCCCATCAGGCGTGTTGTGTTTTCTCGTTCGTGGAACCGGCTGCGCCCTGTTGGAAAGGGCTTGATTCACATGAAGCGTTCTTCACTCGGCGCGCGCCTGGTCTTCTACACCGTTATCGCAGTTTCGATTGCCTGCCTGCTCTGTGCCGGATTCGCCTGGCACATTGCCTCAGCCTGGATACGCAACGATGCCGCGCAGCAAGCTAGCCGCGAATCGTCCCAGGCCATCGGCCGCATTGCCACCATCGACCAGCTCTCCCGCGCACAGGTGGATAGCGCCATGCACATCCTGCAAGATCAGGGCGGCCTCAAAGGCGTGCCTTCAATCAAGGGCGAAGCCGCTGTGGCCGGAAAGACCGTTCCCGACCTGCACCTCGGTGGTGAATCCCAGGTGTTGAATTTCGACATGGTTGACCATGTTAAGCAATTGGCCGGTGGCACGGCCACCCTTTTTGCCTGGGACGGAACCAATTTCACCCGCGTGACCACCAACGTGTTGAAGCCCGACGGGTCGCGCGCTGTAGGCACAGTGCTCGCCCCAAACGGCAAGGCGTACGCCGAACTAACGCAGGGCCGGCCGTTCAGCGGCGTGGTTGAGATTCTGGGTGTTCCCTACACTACCGACTATGTGCCCATGGTCGATGCCGGGGGCAAACTGGTCGGAGCGTGGTACACCGGGTACCGGTTGGACTCCATCAATGCGCTCGGCGAGAGCATTGAGCAGGCAGGGATCCTCGATCATGGCTTTCTGGCCTTGCTGAAGCCCTCCGGGGCTGCGGTGTTTCACGGCAAGCGCATCTCCGGCGAGGCCTTGGAATCGCTGATGAAGGACCCCAAGGGATGGGTGATGCACGAAGAAACCTATCCTGCCTGGGGTTACACGGTGCTGACGGCCTATCCCGAGACCGACGTCCTGCGCCTGGAAATCAAGATTTTGAGCTTGCCTGCGCTTGGAACCTTCTTGATGGTCGGCATGATCGTTTCTCTGCAACTGATTCTGCTTAAAAAGCTGGTGCTTCGCCCGGTGTGCAACCTGACCAACCATCTGGCCACTGCCGATCTGAACACCCTGTTGGAGACGGATCGCGACGACGAGATCGGCGCCCTGGCATCGAGCTTCAATCAGTATGTCTTGCGCCTGCGGCAGGCGCTGCTGCAGGTGCGCGACGGATCGGCGGCCACCACCGGCAAATCCGACGAGATTCGCAGCATTTCGCACGAAGCGGTGGAACGGATGGCGGAGCAATGTAATAGCGCCGAAGGGGCGGCGGAGGCCGTGGCACATCTCTCCCGGGGCATCGCCAACATCAGCGAGCATACCCAGGATGCCTCGAAGCAGGCCCGCGCAGCAGCAGATGCCGCCCGCGAGGGAAGCAAACTGGTGCTTTCCGCGGCAACGCAGATCCAGGGGCTCTCCCAGGACACCGAGCAAAGCGTGAGCCGGATCGTGGCCCTCAGCGAAAGCGCCCGGCAGATCGGCTCCATTGTCGGAGTGATTGAAGAGATCGCCGCCGGCACGAACCTGCTGGCCCTCAACGCCTCCATCGAGGCCGCCCGGGCCGGCGAACATGGCCGCGGTTTCGCCGTGGTGGCCGGCGAGGTACGCCGCCTCGCCGAGCGCACAGCTCAAGCTACGCAACAAGTCGCGGCGCTGGTCACCAGCATCTCAAGCGAGACGCAGCAGACGGCCAGCGGCATCGACATGGCACGCATCCATGCAGCTCAAGGCGCCGAATCGGTGGCCAGCCTCAGCAGCACATTCGACCGCATTGTGGAGATGGTCGTGGAAGTGGATGGGCGGGTAGAGCAGATTGCGCAGGCGGCCAATCATGAGTCCCACGCGGCCAACGCGGTCAGCGACACCATGCGCCAGGTGGCCACAAGCGCCAGGGAAAGCTCCCGCGGCGCCGAGCAGGTGGTGGCCGCTACAGGCGATTTGCTGAGTACGGCGAAGACCCTGCAAGGCATGGTGGAACAGTTCCAACTCACCGATCTGCCGCAAGACCACCGGGACTGAGATGCCTGCAAGACGCGGGAATTCAGCCGCACCGCAGGCGCCGTATACCATCGAACCATGGCATTGGTCGAGGTCGAGGCAGTCTCCAAGAGCTTTCCACGCCGAACCGGCCTGCATACCGAGCAGCGCACGGTGGTCGAAAACGTATCGCTGTCGATCGAGCCTGGAGAAACGCTGGGGCTGGTAGGCGAGTCCGGTTCCGGAAAGACCACCGTGGCGCGCATGATTCTAGGGCTGGTTGAGCCGACCAAGGGCACAGTGCGCGTGGATGGCATCGACGTCGCCCATGCTTCCGCAATCCAGTTGCGGCACATGCGCCGCCAGATGCAGCCCGTTTTCCAGGATCCCTACGCCGCTCTCAATCCCCGCATGACCGTGCTGGAAATCGTGACCGAGCCGCTGGTGATCCACCGCCGCGAGACAGGCATCAAGACAGACCGGGCAAGTCTGCGCGCCAAGGCCATCGAGCTTCTGGCTGAGGTTGGGTTGGATGAGTCGGCGCTCAGCCGCCATCCGCACGAGTTTTCCGGCGGCCAGAGGCAGCGCATCAATATTGCCCGCGCACTGGCGCTTCGGCCCCGGCTGCTGATTTTAGACGAGCCGGTGTCAGCTCTGGATGTGAGCGTGGGCGCGCAGATCCTGAACCTGCTGCGGGCATTGCAGCGGGAGTTCGGCCTGACCTACCTGTTCATCTCGCATTCCATGCCGCTGGTGCGCTATCTCAGCACCCGCATCGCGGTCATGGAAGCGGGAAAGCTTGTAGAGACGGGCGAAGCAGTGGCGCTGTGTGCCCACCCGAAAGAGGCTTACACCCGGCAGCTGATTGCGGCTACGCCGGAGTTGCCTGCCAGCGCGGTCTGATTCTTCCCGGTCCAAATCGGAATGATGGAAACTGCAGCCCAGGTCTCCGATTCGAGACCTGGGCACTCGGCGGTCGCTACTTGCTGGGCGTCGGAGCAGGAGCAGCCGGTTGTGCCGGCACAGCTGGAGCGGTTGGCGCCGCTGGTGCGGTTGCCGCAGGCGGTGTAGCTGGCTTTGCGGGTACAGCAGGGGTCCCAGGTACAGCCGGGCTGCCAGGCGCGGGCGCGGTTTGAACGCCCTGGCCGTTGACTGCGGGAGGCGCTCCCGGAGTTCCAGGCCGCGGAGGCATCCCACCGGGCATCGGGCGTCCGCCAGGCATTCCACCCATGCCGGGGTGGTTCGGCGGCATCGGCATGTCCGCCACTTCTACCAGCTCAACGTCGAAAATCAGGTCGGAATTGGCAGGAATGCCAGGATGTTCGGGGCCCCGGTCAGGCATGGCATGGCTGCCGTAGGCCAAGGCCGCGGGGATGAACAAGCGCCGCTTTCCACCCACATTCATGCCCACAAAGCCATTGTCGAAGCCGGGAAATACGCGGTTCATGCCCTGCGGGAAAGCCATGGGCTGCGGATCGCCGAGCTTCGGTTTTCCGTCCTCGCCCAACACCGGCTTGCCGTCCTTGTCTTTGATCGGCGGGCCAGGGTGGTCGAAAGAGGAGTCGAACTTGACACCGTCAGCCGCGCGCCAGCCCGTGTAATGAACCTTGTAAAGCTTGCCCGGTTCGGCCGCGGGACCGGTGCCGATTTTGATGTCTTGGTAGCGCAGGGAAATGAGGACCTTGACCAGCCCTTTGACCGGAGGCACTCCGGGGGGCAACTTGATGCCGGTTGCCGTGGCCGCGCCGGCCCTGGCTGCAGTCGCGGGAGACTTTGCGGTAGCGGTAGCCGACTTGGCGGTGGCCACAGCGGGTTTGGCAGCGGTGGCTGCGGGCGTAGGCGTCGTCTGGGCGCCTGCTATCGTTGCACCCGCCGCCATCAAGATAATTAGAATCGAAGATTTCATTGCGTTGTTTTACTCCGGATTACTTCTTCTCGGGAGTTTATCAGGGACTCCCGGCGTATAGCATCCCGCGGAATAGCGAAACCCTGTTGCTTCGGACCGTTCCGGCCGGATGACCCGAATCTTATGTCTCTTTATGTGGACCGCCTTTAGATTGGGTTATGGTCAGCGCCTTGCTCACTTTGCTCCGCATGCTTTGGCTCCCATCGGCCTCGTTCGTTGCAGGCGCACTGAATACCATAGCCGGCGGTGGCTCGTTTCTGTCCCTGCCCGCGCTGCTGGCCAGCACGGCCACCGTGGGGGTGGGCGCAGTCTCCGCGCAGGCCACCAACACCGTGGCGCTCTGGCCGGGCCAACTCACATCGCTGGTGGCCTTCAGGCAGCAACTGCGCGGCCACGGATGGAGTCTGCTCCCGCTGGCTCTGGCCTCGGGCATCGGCGGTTGGATGGGCGGTTGGCTCTTGCTGCATACCCCCAACCAGCGATTCCGCGAGTTGCTGCCTTGGCTCCTGCTCTTTGCCGCGGTCATGTTCGCCCTCAGCTTTCCGCTGGGTAGATGGCTGGCCACCTTGTCGGACGGACGCCGCTACAACGTCTCGCTGATCGTCGGCATGGTAGTCGTAAGCGTCTATGTGGGCTACTTCGGGGCTGGCGGCGGGTTCCTGTCCATGGCGCTGTTCGGCTTCTGCGGTGTACACGATATTCACGAAATGAATGCACTGAAGGTGGTCACGGCGGCTGTATCGATCGGCATTCCCGCCATTAGCTTTATGCTGGCCGGCCGCGTGCAATGGCAGTTCTGCCTGGTGATGGCCATTTTGGCGGGACTGGGCGGTTACTTCGGGGCGCACTTCAGCCGCAAGATCAACCAGAGAGCCCTGCGCTGGGCGGTGGTCCTCATCGGCTTCGGCACCGCAGGCTTTTTCTTCCTCCAGAACCGCTTGCATCGCCCTTAGCGGCGCAACTCATATCGACTTGCCAGCAGCGCCGGGGCCCCATCCATGCGAGAACTTTTGTCGCAAGGGTGGGAAGCCTCTACCCCGTGAGAGCCTGATGATCAACTCGCCAACATGGCCGCCAGCAGAGCCGTTCGCGGCGCCAGGTGCTCCACCACAATGGACTCGTGCCGGGCGTGAGCACCTTCGCCCACAGAGCCCATACCGTCCAGCGTTGGAACACCGAGAGCGGCTGTGAAGTTTCCATCGGATGCGCCTCCGGTGGCAGCTTCTTCCAGCGTCAGCCCCAAATCCGCTGCCAAGGCCCTGGCTTGTCGAAACAGCCGGGCCGTCCCGCGTCCGCGCACCATGGGCGGGCGATTGATGCCGCCGGTCACGGTCAGCACGCAGGCCTTGTCCGCCGGCTTCAGGCCGGCAAAGCGGCGCTCCATGCGCGCCCCGTCCGCCTTGCGCGCGATGCGCACGTCCACATCGGCCCAGGCTGCGGCGGCAACCACATTGGTCTTCGACCCTCCGCCGATCACCCCCACATTCACCGTCAGGCGGTGTGTGAGATCGGTCCAGCCGCTCACCGTTTCCACCAGCCGGGCCAATTCCCGGATGGCGCTCGCCCCCTTTTCAAAATCCACGCCTGCATGGGCTCCGACGCCGGCCACCTCGATGCGCCAAATGCCGGTGCCCTTGCGCGCGGTCTTATAGGCCAATCCCTGTGCCGGTTCCAGCACATAGACAGCCTCACAGCCGGCCGCCAGCCGCTCGGTGACGGGCCTTGAAACCGGACTGCCCACCTCCTCTTCGCTATTCAGCAGCAGCACTATCTCCCGGTTCAGCGGGCCGGCCTCGCTCAGCATCTCGACGGCGGTCAGAGCCATGGCCACCCCGGCCTTCATATCCAGCGTGCCCGGTCCCCACAGCCGCCCGTTGCTTAGCCGGCAGGGCATGGTTTTCAGCGTGCCCAACGGCCAGACCGTGTCCAGGTGCCCCAGCAGAAGTAGAGGGTCCTTCGGATCGGCGCTGGATTTGGACGGTCTGGGGCCGAATCGCACCTCCAGCGGGTTGCCGAAGTGCCGTTGGCGGTGCCATTTCACTCGGCCCCCTAGGACTCTGGCGTGCTCCGCAACCAGGGCGGCACAGGCATCTACGGCCTCCTTTGAGTCCGAAGGCGACTCCTGCCGCACCAGTTGCTGTGTCAGGTCAAGCAGCGCGGATTGCTTGCGCCGCGCCCCGGCAAGCAAGGCGCGCATCGGGATGGGACCATCGGAGGCAACAGCCATTTTGAAGAGCCTTTCAACACCGCTTCAAAGCGGTAAAGCCGGAAGATTCCTGATTTTACGACGAAGATCGCGATCGGCGGATCGATTCAGCGGCTCCAGTGGTGGCCTCAATGGTGCAAGGTGTGGCTAAAATGCCACAGTACTCAACTCGCTTCCCGCGTCTAATCTAACGCTTGCACCCGTAACCCATCTGCGGAGACGTTTATTGGCTCATCCTGCACACTTGGAACAGACGATTACCGAGCCACTGGAGTTCACCGGGGTCGGACTTCATTCCGGCGCGCCAGTCATCATGCGACTGCTTCCGGCCGCTGCCGGATCGGGCATTGTGTTCCGCCGCACAGACCTGGATAACTTCGAAATTCCCGCCACCGGCCGCAATGTCGCCAAGGTCAGCTACGCCACCAGCCTGATGCGTCAAGGTGTGCTCATCTCCACCACCGAGCACCTGCTCTCCGCCCTAATCGGCATGGGCGTCGACAACGTGATTGTGGAGTTGGACAACCTGGAACTGCCCATTCTCGATGGTAGCGCCGGGCCTTACGTGCAGGCATTCCTCAACGTGGGCATCCGCACCCAGCGCCGCCGCCGCGAGACCATTCGCGTTCTGCACCCCATCGAGGTGCGCGAGGGCAACAAGTTTATCGGCGTCTATCCCGGCACAGGTTACAGCATTCAATACGCCATTGACTTCCCGGCGCCCATCGGCCGGCAGACTGCCAGCATCGATTTGGCCGCCGAGACCTACGGTACCTGGATTGCCCCGGCCCGCACCTTTGGCTACAAAGCCGACGAAAAGCGCCTGCGTGGGCTGGGTCTTATCCGCGGGGCATCTTCCGAGAGCACCATCATTCTGGGACCAAAGGGACCGGAAAACGGTCCGCTTCGCTTCCCTGACGAGTATGTGCGCCACAAGGTGCTCGACCTGATCGGTGATCTTGCCCTTGCGGGCAAACGCATTGAAGGCCATGTGGTTGCGGAGCGCGCCGGCCACGCCATGCATACCGCCCTGGTTTCACGCTTGTTGAAAGACCGCTCGGCTTGGGAATTGGCCCATGTGCCCGTTGCCGAAGCGCCCGAGCCGGCCAAGACACCTGAGGGAATTGCAAGCGTGAGTTTGCTCAGCGGTCGACTTTCCGGCGCGGCTCTGATGGGTGCATAAACAGGCCGCGGAAGACTCTTAGGGAAGCCTTTGTGCGTCCGGGCACGACTTCAGTCGTGCCGATGAAACCAACAGATGAGAGAGGCTTTAGCCTCTGAGGAACGCTTCCCGGGCTTCTTAGCTCCAGGCAATAGTACGCCGCAAGAAGCTACAATCAAGCCATTCCATCTATTTCCGTACCTTGACTCAGTCAAAGGTAAAGAGAGGCCCCTACCTCATGCGCGCCAGAACGCCGCCGACGCTGCGAACTCCGCTCATTCTGCTTGCAGTGGCCAACCTGGCGCTTCTTGGTGTGCGGCTTTGGCCGTGGTCCCTGGTCATGAGTCTTCCCGGCAACGGCGCCACCGCCATTGACCCGGCTGTCAGCCTTCTTGGATATGTCGGCCTCATCCCCTGGGTCGTGGGCAGCCTGCAAGGTGCAGGCAAGAAGGCATTGGCCACCGCAAGCATGATTGGACTCGGAGCAGGCACGCTGTTGGTCGTTCAGGTCGCGGCCGGGGCCCAGACCGCAACGCCATCCGTGTGGGTCGAAGTTGGCTTGCCGGTCGCCGCAGCCCTGCTTTGGGGCATCGCCGGCATTCGCGGGGCCCGGCTGGCCGGTAGCGCCGGCGTGGCCATGCTTGCCGGGGCCTGGAGCGCCATGGTCAGTTGCCTGATGGCCTCGACCGTGGTGCTGGCCGAGTCGTTTCGCAGCAACCTTCCGCCGCTGACCACCGATCCCTGGCAGCAATATCAGGGGCTGGCCATCGGCCCTCCTGCCACCCAGGCGCTGGTCCATTCCTTGAACACCGTGACGGGATTCCTGCTCATCGGCCCGATCTTGGGTTGCGTCTTCGGACTGGGATTCACCTTCTTCGAGAAGAACAAGGAGAGTTGAGGACGCTCCCCGCGTCCTCAACCAAACAGAATGCACATCGGCGTAGCGGCAGCGACACTCTTGCCCTCTTCGGCCAGCACCCCGGTCTCGGGGTTGCGGGCAAAGATGCTGATCAGGTTCGAGTCCTGGTTGGCCACCAGCATCCAGCGCTCGGTCGGGTCGAGCACGAAATTCCGCGGAATCTTGCCGCCGCAGTTGCTGCGGCCGATGGGCGTCAGTGCGCCGGATTTGGCGTCGGCGCGGAAGCTGTAAAGAAAGTCCTTGTCGCGGTTGGCAAAGTAGACGAAACGGCCGTCCTTGGCGATGACTGTGTCGCAGGCGCGGCTGAGGCCGTCAAAGCCCTCCGGAAGCAGCTCGATGCGGGTCACAAAGGTCAGGCTCCCGTCGGCCTTGTGCCACTCCAGCACGTCCACGGTCGAGGACAGCTCGTTGATGGAATAGGCGGTGTGGCCGTTGGGGTGAAAGTGCAGGGTACGCGGGCCGGAGCCGGGCTTGGCTTGATAGGTTCCCGCCTCGGTGAGATCCGCCTTGGCCGCATTCAGGCTGTAGATGTGGATGCAGTCGCTGCCTAGGTCGTTGATGTAGGCGAAATTGTTGTCGGGCGAGAAGCTGGCGAAGTGGGCGTGTGCGCCCTCCTGCCGGTCTTTCACGGGGCCGTGTCCCGAGTAGTATTCGCTCCAGACATCGGCACTCAGCTTGCCCGCGGTCACCAGAAAGCTGGCCGCGCTGCCGCCGCCGTAGTCGGCTGCGAGCAGGACCTTGCCGGTCTTGTCCAAAGCGATGTGGCACGTGCCCTTGCCGGCCGAGTTCTGCGCTGAGAGCGGGTGCAGTTCTCCGTTCAGCACACGGAAACTGGCCACCTCGCCGGTGGGCTTGCCGTTGAACGAGTCCACCTCGGAGGCGGCGTAGAGAAACTGGCGGTCCGGGGAGAAGGTGACCCAATCGACATTCGGAAGCTTGGCGGCGACGCCGGCGGGGGTCAGCTCGGCGGCGGCGGAGTCCCAGTCGTAGGCCAGGATGCCGTCCGGCGTGCCGGACCCGACAAAAACGCGCTGGCTGCGGGTTCCGGAGGCAAACGAGGGAATAGCGGCTGCGGCAAACGTGGCAGCGGAGGCGGTCTTCAAAAAGGCGCGGCGTGAAAGATTTTCCATGGCATCAAGGATTGTCGCCGATGGGACTGGGATGGCGCCAGCGGCAAGTGCCATGGCGCGATAAGGTGAGAGCGCAATTGCCGCGAAGGCGACCACACAAGGGGAACGAGGGAATGCGCCAGGCACGCGCTTCCATTTGGACTATTCGATAATGAACGCATGGCAGCCGAGATAGTTCCAGGAATTACAGACGATAACGACTTCATCAAGCTTTTGAATTCGATAGTTGATAGACTGCTCATCCAGGAGTCGCCAAAACAACTGTGGATCATACAGATTGACAATTGGTTCGATCACAAATGGCTCGGATACTCAGGCAGAGGGGTCGTGGACTTCCGGTTTCCCGAGCATATGAAGGGGTTCGACGCAGCTCTTGAGGAGTTCTACCAAGACAAAATTACCTTTCCTCCATTCAATCCAAACCGGGTATTGGGGCAGTGGTCTTACGTGCGGCAAGGCAATGACTACCGGGAATTCCCGCTGCCGATGTTGCCACACTCTACAGACAGACGGCTTACCTCTCCGAATCTTCACCGGAGGATTCAGGACATAGTCAGCTCGGGCTGCTTCGTTTGGTACAGCGCCAACACACTCTCCAACGGAAGAGCCAGCGTCATGGTTTACACGGTCAATCCTGGCACACATGAATGCTGGTTCGCAGCGTTCAGCCGTGACGAAGCTTGGACGCTGGGAGCGACGAAGGGGATAGATCGAGCGGCAGTTCTCGGACTTTTAGGATGATGCCGAATCGCCGGGTGCCCCAGGCTCCGATTTCGGGCCTGGGAAAGCACGAACCAGAAGCGCAAAATCGAACAGTCGAAGCCCCCGCACGCGAATCGCGACTGTAGCGTTATCCTTGACCTGACTCAATCGACAGGAAGGGAGTCACTCCGTGTCTAGATCGACGCTCAAGACTTCAGCCATCCCCAACGCCCTCTCGGCATTTTTTCTGCCCATCGTGCTCCTTGTGTTCGGCCTTCCGGTCGCTTCGGCCCAATGTTCGCAGGCGCCGCGACCTCTGCCGGCGTCCTCCGCCGGGTCTGCCGCGTCCTCACCGAGCAGTGCACCAGTCGCTGCAGGGGTGGAGTCCTCCTCCTCGCCCGAATCGGCAAGCGCAGTGCGCTTCGCGACAGGCAGCGCCATCACCGTGCTGGAAGACACGCCGTTACAGGTCACCACGGACGGGCCCATCAGTTCGCGCACCACCAAGGCAGGCGCAAGGCTCCCCTTTACCGTGACGCGCGATGTGGTGATTGACGGAATCCTGGTGATTCCCTGCGGAGCACGGATTTACGGAACCGCGGTTTCGGCAAAACAGGCTGGGCGGCTCGTGGGAGCCTCCAATCTCACGCTTGAATTGACCGAACTGAACCTGAACGGCAGGAGCTATCCCCTCTACACCCCTCCCTTCAAGGTCGTTGGACAAAGCAAGACCCGCCCAACCGTCAACAAGATTGCCGGCGGCGCGGCCGTGGGGGCGCTGGCCATGGATGCGACGGTGCCCATGGTGAGTTACAAGGTTCCAGCGGCAGCCCGGGCCAAAGGGGACGCGGTTGTAGCGGGCGTGGGCGCAACCGTCGGTACGGCGATTGCCGCAAGCTCGCCGCCCTCCATCGCTCTGATTCCCGCCGAGTCTCAGATCGAGTTCGCGCTGGCTTCGCCGATCGCCGTCTTTCCCTGCGACCAACGCACGGCGGCGCGGCTTGCGCTGGGGATGCGCCCCGGTGGGCCGATCCTCTACATGCGGGGCGAAAGCCAGTAACGAACTTGCGGCTATTTGAGGGATGGAACGCGCACAATCCACAATTGCCTCTCCCATCACAGACCGCCGTTGCCGACCCTTCTAAACTGAACGGGAGAGTCCGGCAGTAGAGGGAGCACGGCTTGTCGCATTTCATCAGCTTTGTACGCATTCCGGCCTTGGCCATTCGCCAGCACCTGAGCCCACTGCCTCGGCTCGATGTGGTGGAAGAGGACCGGCTGCGGATGCGGGTTCTGCCCAACGACATCGATCTCAACCTGCACTTGAACAATGCCCGCTACTTGAGCATCATGGACTACGCGCGGACCCACCTGCTGGCCCGCACCGGCCTGCTGGGACACATTCTTCGCTCGCGCTGGACGCCGCTGGTGGGAGCCGTATGGGTTACCTATCGCCGCTCCCTGCCGGTGTTTTCGCGCTTCGAGATCGCTTCCCGCCTGGTCTGCTGGGACGAGAAATGGTTTTACATCGAACAGACGTTTACCGGACGCGACGGGCTGGCCGCCGTCGGCTGGGTCAAAGGGGCGCTGCGCAATCGCCAGAGCACCGTCGATCCGCAGCAGGTGATTGAGGGCGTGGCTCCCGGCGCGGTGAGCCCACCGATGCCGGAAGCCATTGCCACATGGAACGATCTGACCCGCGAGAAGCTGCTGGCCGGGCCCTTGTAGCGCCACTCAGCGGCCCAGGGTGAAGACCACATTCACCGTGGTCTCTACCTCGACCGGTTCGCCGCTCAGCAGATAGGGCCGATAGCGCCAGGTGCTTACCGCGTCGAGCGCGGCCTGCCGCAGCATGAACGGACCGCTCTCTACGCGCAGCTTTTCGATGGTGCCGGTCTTGGAGATGGAGGCCTGCAGAACCACCGTGCCTTCCTGCCTGGCGGCCACGGCGATGGGCGGATAGTGCGGTGGCGTCTTCTGGATCAGGAGTCCTTCCTGCACCATGCCGGAGACGCGCACGGAATGGTTTTGCGGGGCGTGAACCACCGGGGCCGCGGGCTGGTGAAACGCGCTCCCAGTGCTATCCGGGACACCCTGCCCGAGTTCCGACATGCTTGTGAATCCGCCGACTTGTGGCGGCTCCACGTCCTTGGGCGCGTAGATGGTGTTCGGAATCCGGCGCGGCGCAACCAGCCCGATATCTGTCATTTCCCTATTGATTTGGACCACATGCTCAGGCTGCTGCGCGTGCACCGGCTGCGGCGGTGGCGGCACAAGCAACTCCATGAGGCAGGCCAGTCGCTGCCTTGGCAATGCTTCCGGGTAGATGAGCGGAATCAGAACCAGGCCCAGCAGAATGGACCCGTTGAATGCGAAGGCCGCGAACATCCAGCCGCGGCTGCGCGTGCGAATTCTGCCTGTGGATTCGAAAGTGGAGTCTTCAAACATGGCCATGCCTCCCGAGCTAAGTCAGCCGCGCCGGCCGGGAGTCACAAGAGGCCGTTTTTGAAGCGCAGGCGGGCTGGCCGCTCTGCGCGCGAGTTAGGGCGCGGCGAGCGGGGCTTAGGGCACTTCACCTCGGCGGCAATAAGCTGTCACCGCGGTTTTCGGCTTTTCGTTCATCCCCATCGGAACCACTGTGCATGTGTAGACACCGCGCTTGCCGGAACTGTTCCCGAGGCCGTGCGGCCGGTGCTGAGGGTGCGTTACACTCCAGAGGGTTCAAGCTGTACGCGAAGGAGTCTCCATGAAGTCGATTTGCATTTTGGCTCTTGCCGTCGCTGCAGTGGCAGCAAGCGCCCAGCCGCTAGGCGCGCAGTCCGATGGAACCTCCAATCCGGCGACCGGCCCCGAGGCTACCCTCAACTACATTCACGGCGCGTGGGACACGCTGACCCGATCCATGACCGATTGCCATTCGCTGGTGGACATCAAGGTCAGCGCCGCCCCGGTGCTTTACTTGCCCGCGGAGTTACCGGCGCCTCCAGAGTTAGCGGCCGTCTCGCAGCAATGCCATGTCAAGGTCATCGCCCTGCCGCGGCGCATCGAGAAGATCGCCGACGTGCGGCCCGAGGAGTTACCTGCCCAGGGACTCCTGTATCTGCCTAACCCCTATGTCGTTCCCGGCGGCCGCTTCAACGAGATGTACGGCTGGGATAGTTACTTCATCGTGCTGGGGCTTGAGGCCGACCATCGCGAGAAGCTGGCCAAGGGCATGGTGGATAACTTCCTGTTCGAGATCGAACACTACGGCGCCGTGCTGAACGCCAACCGCACTTACTATCTCACCCGCTCCCAGCCGCCGTTTCTTACCTCGATGATTCGCGCGGTTTACGAGAATCCGGCCAGCTTTCCGGCAACTCCGGACGGACGCATCCAGGCCCGTGATTGGCTGGCGCGCGCATACACCTTGGCCGAGAAGGACTACACCACCTGGACCCGCCCCGAGCACGCAGCGGGGACCACGGGGCTGGCGCGGTTCTTCGACTACGGAAACGGTCCGGTGCCGGAGATGGCCGACGACAGCACTTACTATCCCGACGTCATTCGCTGGTTAGTTGCGCATCCCAGACAGGGCGGCGACGGCTATCTCGTGAAAGGTTCGGAGCATCCCGACGCAGCCGAGGCGGCGCGCCTCAGACTTACCAGTTGCGACGTGCAGGCCAGCACCGTCTGCGCCCGGGCCTGGGCCGCCGGTTACCGGCTGTCGCGCGACTTCTACGTGGGCGACCGGGCCATGCGCGAGTCGGGTTTCGACCCCGGTTTCCGCTTTGGGCCGTTCGATGGAGCCACCCAGCACTACGCGCCGGTATGCCTGAACAGCCTGCTCTATCGCTACGAACGCGATCTGGACCACATTGCCCACCTGCTGGCCAAACCGGATGACGCCGCCCGCTGGGAGCACCGCTCCAAGGTGCGCGCCACAGCCATTCAGCGCTATCTATGGCAGCCCAAGGAAGGCGTGTTCGGCGACTTCGACTTTACCCGCGCCAAGGCATCGAGTTATGCCTATATCTCGTCGCTCTATCCCCTCTGGGCTGGCGTGGCTACAAGAGAAGAAGCCAAGCAGATGGTCGCCAAGCTCAACTTGTTCGAACGGCCCGGTGGGCTATCGATGAGTAACTTCAACAGCGGGCTGCAGTGGGATGAGCCTTATGGATGGGCGCCCACGAATTGGATCGCTGTAGCCGGCCTGGACGCCTTCGGGTTTCGCTCCGATGCGCAACGGCTGGCAAGGAAATTCGACGCCACCGTGGACGCTGGATTCGCCAAAGACGGCACCATCCGCGAGAAGTACAACGTGGTTTCAAGCGACTCCGATGTTCATGTCAGCGCCGGATACAAAGTCAACGTCATCGGCTTCGGCTGGACGAACTCGGCCTATCTCAAAATGAAAGAAGTTCTGCAGGAACCGGCCGCTTCGCCTTCAAACTGAGACGACTTTGCGGAGGAAGGCGTGCGCCGGGTGTCGCCCGCAGCAATCACTCCTTCCCGTCCCTTGTCTCCGCCTCCGCAGCCAGGGCCAGCTCAAGCTCCGGCTCCTCGACGCCGGCAGTGTCCAGCAGCCCACGCGGCATCTGTTTGCTGGTCCGGATGCCCAGGCTCTTCAGCATCTCCACCTGGCGAATCAAATTGCCGCGGCCTTCGCTCAGCTTCTTCATGGCGTTGCTGTAGCTGGATTCGGCCCCGCGCAGGCTCTTGCCCACCGCCTCGAGATCGCTCACGAAGTTGACGAACTTGTCATAGAGGTCGGCGCCGCGATTCATCACGTCCTGAACGCTGCGGGCTTGCAGCTCCTGCTGCCAGAGGTTGTCCACGATGCGAATCACGAACAGCAGTGTGGTTGGGCCCACCAGCAGAACTTCCTTCTCGTAGGCGTGACGCCACAGACCCTCGTCCTCGTGCAAGGCCACCAGGAAGGCCGGTTCGATGGGAATGAACATCACCACGAAGTCAGGCGTCTCCAGCGTTCCCAGTTTGTGATACCGCTTTCCGGTCAGCTCGTCCACGTGTCCGCGTACGCTGGCCAGGTGGCGCTTGACGGCGATCTTGCGCTCCTCTTCTGTAACCGCGTTCACTGAGTCGGCATAGGCGTTGAGCGAGACCTTGGAGTCGATCACCAGGTGACGCCCGCCGGGCAGGTTCACGATCACGTCAGGCCGCGACTTCGACCGCCGTTCATCCCCATCGACGGCGTCGAAAGTCTCCTGCACGCGGAACTGCTCGCCCTCGCGCAGCCCGGCCTTCTCAAGCAGGTTGCGGACGATGAGTTCGCCCCAGTCGCCCTGGGCCTTGGACGAACCGCGCAGCGCCTTGGTCAGGTTGCGCGCCTCGTCGCTCAACTGCTGATTGAGCCCGCCCAGCGTGCCGATCAGCGTCTCCAGCTTGGTAACGCCGGACTTGGAGTCGGCCTGCGCCTGCTCCACCTTGTCGCGGAACTCCTTGATCTGGTCGCGCAGGGGCGTCAGGAGCGTGCCGAATTCCTTCTGGCTGCTCTCCTGGAAGCTCTTGGACTTCTTTTCCAGAATGTCGCCTGCCAAGGCCTCGAATTGGTTGGCCAGCGACTGCTTGGCCGCGTCCAGAATGGCCAGTTTTTCGGCCAGGTTCTCCCGCTCGTTGCGCAGTTCGGCTTCCAGCTTGCCGAGCCGCGCCGCCTGATCGCGCTCGATGTCGGTCTTGATGCGCAGTTCTTCCCGCAGCGCTTTGCGTTCGGTCTCGAGACGGGCAACGGCCTCGGTGCGCTCGGCGATCAGCGTCAGGCGGGTGGCTTCGTGCAGAGCCGCCTGGTCGGCCAGATTCTGCCGCTGATTGCGCAGATCGGCCTCCAACTGGCTGATGCGCGCCGTTTGCGCTGTTTCCGCAACGGCACGGGTGCGCATCTCTTCGCGGAGCCGATCCTGTTCTTCCCCCAGCCGGGCGATGGCCTTTTCGCGCTCCACGGCCAGAGATTCAAAACCGGCGCGACCGGCCGACTCGGCCTGGCTCCTGGCGAATTCGGCCCGGCTGGCGATCAACTCAGCCAAAAGCTCCTGAATTCGCCGGTCCCCTTGCTCCTTCTCGTCTTTGGCCGATGCGGCCTTCATCAGGAATCCCACGGCAATTCCCACTAGCGCGGCCACAATCCCGGCAATCCATGCTTGCATCGCTGTTCAGTCCCTTCTTCGCCTAATGTACGCCTTTTCACGGTGCATTTTCCCCGTTTCGGTCGGGATTTCTGTTCCCTGATCCCTCTTCCCTAATCCCTTGCTCCCTCCCGCCTTTACACACCTCCATCTGCCCGGTAGACTTGGAGTTTCGGGGCCGCTCGCAATTTTCTTGCTGCGGTGGTTGTGCTTCCCTGCCTTATACCGTTATCGTAGGCAGGCGGAACCTGAACGGACTTCGCCCCGAATAGAGTCATCAGGCGAGAAAAATACGAGGAGATACACGCATGGCCGTGGAAGAGAAAGTCAAGCAGATCATTGTCGAGCAGTTGCAGGTGGACGAAGCCGAAGTTACCCCCGGCGCAAGCTTTCAGGAAGACCTGGGCGCGGATTCACTCGACGTTGTGGAACTGGTAATGCAGTTTGAAGAGGCCTTCGACATCGAAATTCCCGACGAGGACGCCGAGAAGATCAAGACCGTCAAGGACGCGATCGACTACATCGAAAAGAATGAAAAGAGCGCGAAAGGCAGCAAATAGCCTGTGAGCCGAAGAGTCGTCATCACCGGCCTGGGGCTGGTGTGCGGTGTGGGCAACACCGCTCCCGAGGTGTGGCGGCAGTTGTTGGCCGGCGCCAGTGGCATGGCCCCCATTCAGGGGTTCGATACCACCGGCTTTTCGGTCACTTTTGCCGCCGAAGTCAAGGGTTTCGATCCGCTGAACTTCGTTGACAAAAAAGAAGCCCGCAAGATGGGCCGCTTTACCCACTATGCCTTTGCCGCCACTCAGGAGGCCATGGCCCAGGCGGGTCTCGAAGTCACAGCAGAGATTGCAGACCGCGTCGGTGTATTCATTGGCTCCGGCATCGGCGGCTTCGAGATCATCGAACGCGAACACGCCAACCTGATGCAGGGCGGCCCGCGCAAGATTTCACCTTTCTTTATTCCCGCGGCTATCGTCAATATGGCAGCGGGGAACATCAGCATCCGGTACGGCGCCAAAGGCCCCATTTCGGCCACAGCGACGGCCTGTGCCACCAGCGCCAACTCCATTGGCGACGCCTCGCGCATGATCGCCCACGGCGACGCGGATGTGATGATTGCCGGCGGCGCCGAAGCGGCAGTAACCCCCTTATCGGTCGGTGGCTTTGCGGCCATGCGTGCGCTTTCGCAGCGCAACGACGATCCGACCCATGCCAGCCGGCCCTTTGACAAAGATCGCGACGGCTTCGTGATTGGCGAGGGCGCGGGCATTCTGATTCTCGAAGAACTGGAATTCGCCAAGGCGCGCGGCGCAAAGATCCTGGCCGAAATTATCGGCTACGGCATGAGCTCCGACGCTTACCACATGACCGGCATTGCACCGGAAGGCCAGGGCGCCCAGCGAAGCATGCGCGCGGCCCTGAAAGACGCCGGAATTGCACCGGAAGCGGTGGGTTACGTCAATGCCCATGCCACTTCCACACCGGCAGGCGATGGCAACGAATCCATGGCCATCGAGCTGGTCTTCGGCGAACATGCCTTGAGCCACAAGCTCAAGGTCAGCGGCACCAAGTCCATGACCGGGCATCTTTTGGGCGGCGCGGGAGGCTTGGAAGCGGGCATTACCGTGCTGGCGTTGCAGAACCAGATGCTTCCGCCAACCATCAATCTTGTGAATGTGGACCCCGAATGCCGGCTGGACTACGTGCCTAACCAGGCCGTGGCGCACAGCTTCGACATCGCACTGTCGAATTCCTTCGGCTTTGGCGGCATCAACGCCACGCTCATCATGCGCCGCTGGACGGACTAAGCCTTCGGGCCTTTTGCGAACAAATCGCAGCGCGGACCTCCAACCGGTTCGCGCTGAATCTTTCTGGGGCTAACAGGTCCTGCATCTGCTTGAACACCAAGGAGCTTCGGGAAGAAAACACGGGTCAAGCCATTTAAACTGGATTCGGCTCGCTGGTACGTGATGACTCTCCGCATTCGATCAATCGCCCGCTTTCGCTTCAACTTTCCCCAACGCATCGCAGCGGGGCTGCTGGCGGTTTTTCTGCTGCAGGGTCTGTGGCTCACCGGCCACCAGACCCTCACCGATCGCGATTATCAATATGCGCGCTGTGGACGCGAGACCTGGGAGCGGCCCTCTCCCCTGGCCGGCTACTTCACCACATGCGGCAATATTCACGATGGCATTCTGGCCTACCGAATGGCGGGCTTGCCCCTGACCCTGAATCTGCTTGCACAACGAGCCATGGACCTGGGCCGAAAACCGGAAGATCGCGTGGTGATTGCCGAGGGCCAGCCAAGCACCTGGGAGTTGCGTCACCAGCTAACCCACGTCCTTTTCCTGCTGAGGCTGCCGTTTCTGCTGGCCGGGGCCGTCCTGGGCGCTGGCCTGTGGTGGGTTTCGCGGCGGCTCTACGGCAACTTTGGCGGCTACACTGCCCTGACCCTGTATTGTTTTTCTCCGGCAGTGCTGCGCGCGTGTGTTGCGCCCGGGCCTGAAATCCTGGCGGCGCTGGGAGTATATGGCGGCATCTACACCTGCATCGGCGTGGCCCATGCCATGCAAGGACCGCGGCGCAAGTGGCGACCCCGGATCGTGCTGCTGACGGTGACCTTCGGCATTGCCGCCGCAGCCCATAGCGCGGCGCTGCCTGTGGTGGCCCTGTTGGGGCTTGCCTTCATGTTGTGGGTTGCCGAGGGGCGCAGAAGCCAGGTTCTTCCCATTGTTCTAGTAGCCGGGGCAGGAGCGCTGGTGCTGGTATTCGCCTGCTACGGCTTTTCGCCGGACGCTTTCAGCTACTTCTTCCGCTCTTCGGCAGGCATGATGAGCATGTCGCTCGATCCGGGCCGGCGCTTCTTCGGCACTCTGGGCAATGCCGGCGTAACCGTGGCCGCCGCTGCTGCGCTGGCGCTTTATCTCGCAATTCCCAAGGCTCGCTATTTCGGCAATACGGCCCCGCTGCTTTGCGCCTTGGTCTTGATGCTGCTGGTGACGACCGGCGCTCCCTGGCTGTGGGCGCTGCCATTTCTGCTGACGTTCGTGGGCGGAGTCTTCGCCGACGCCTTCGAAGGCCCGCACGGAAAGCTGGCACTGGCCGCGGCGGGCGCCATTGTGCTGCTGCAAGCGGTGTTCTGCGTGCTGAGTCTACCGGGGCTGCTGTAGAGACGCTCTGAGGAAGCTCGTTGGGGGAGGAGAGACTTTCTCTTACTCGGAGAATTGCTGTCGATTTGCAAGCGCTTCGGGTGCCCTATTCTGGAGAGGATTCCCGGAGCTTCTCCACGTCGGCAAGATCCTGGTACCGTCCCACGGCGAGCTTGTTTTGAATCAGGTGCTCGCGGGAAATAACGTGCGCGGGAGTGCTGCCGTCGATCAGCTTTTCGACTCGGTACTCCCATGCTTCATCGAAGAGCACACCGGCAATTCCTTGCAGGATGTCAATGCGGGAAGGCTCAACGCCCATCTGAAAAACCGATGTCGGTTTGTCGTTGAAGTCGTCCGGAGTCATCCCGCCAACCGGGGCACCGAAGTCAGCAAGAGCGGCGTAGACCGCCTTGCTGTTCTGCTCATCTGCCTTGATGAACAGATCGAGGTCTTTGGTTCCTCGCGGTTCGGCGTGAATGCTGACTGCGTGGCCGCCGATCACAAGGTACTTCACCCCACGGGCGTTGAAGGCTGCGATGATGTCTCTCTGATCCTTGAACACCTGTCACACCACCTTTCTGCTTTAGGTTTCAGGCCGCTTTCCAGTTCGGGCGTTCGACCCGTTTCAGAGTCCTGTCCGATGGCAGTCGATCGAGATCAATGCCTTTGGAGAGATAAGCAGAGCGGACGATCTCCTCTACGGCTGCCATGCGTTCGGCGCAAGTGCGACTCCGCCAATAGAGATAGGTCTCCAGCCGCTGCGCCTTGAAGTCCGTAACTCGGCGGATTGTCTTGTCCATACAATCACCGTAGCTCTGGTTTGCGAATCCCCGGTCTCAGAATCGAGACCGGGGGCACCCGGCTGAACAAACAGTCAAGCCGAAGGCGGCTGGCCCCACCGCAGGTGGCCGCAGGTGGCTACTGCAGCAGCGTCCCTTGCTCGTCTTCGTCGGCCTTGAGCTCTTCCGGCGGGATGATGACGGCGGCGGCGACTTTGTCGGCGACCTCCAGCGTCAACAGGCGCACGCCCTGTGTGGCACGGCCCGCGGCGCGGATGGTCTTGGTGTCGATGCGGATCATCTTGCCGAACTGGCTGATGACCATCAGCTCCGAGGTGTCGTCGACCAGTTGAATGCAGTTGACGCGGCCGATGCGGGGCGTGACGGCCATGTTCTTGACGCCCTTGCCGCCGCGGGTTTGCAGACGGTACATGTCCACATCGGTGCGCTTGCCGAAGCCGTTCTCGGTGATCGACAGGATGCGGTAGGCGCCGGGCTCGTGCTCCTTGGGCGTGATGGCCACGCCGACCACGTAGTCGTTCTTGGCCAGATCGATGCCGCGCACACCGGCCGCCGGGCGGCCCATGGAACGGACATCGGCTTCGTCGAAGCGAATGGCCATGCCCAAGTGGGTGGCCAGGAAGACGATCTCCGAGCCGTCGGTGATGCGCGCGGCCACAAGCTCGTCGTCCTTGTCAATGCCGATGGCGATGATGCCGCGGGCCATGACGTTGCTGAAGTCCTTGAGCGGCGTCTTCTTGACTCTGCCTTGTTGCGTTGAGAAGAAGATGAACTTCCCTTCTTCTTCGAGATTGCGCACGGGCAGAATGGCACGGACGTTTTCACCCTGCTGCAGGTCCAGCAGGCTCTGCATGCTCTTGCCCTTGCCGGCGGCGCTCACGTCGGGAATCTCGTAAACTTTCAGCCAGTAGACGCGACCGCTGTTGGTGAAGCACAGCAGGTAAGAGTGGGTGGAGTCGACGATAAGCTGCGAGACGAAGTCTTCGTCGCGCGTCTTCATGCCGGTGCGGCCGGTGCCGCCGCGGCGCTGCTGGCGATAGATGCTGATGGGCGTGCGCTTCAGATAGCCCTGGTGGCTGACGGTAATGGCCACCTGCTCGTCGGCGATCAGGTCTTCCAGTTGCAGCTCGGCGCTCTCGTCCACAATCTGTGTGCGGCGGGCGTCGCCGTACTTGTCGCGGACTTCGATCAGCTCCTTCACGATGACGGCGCGGAGTTTGGATTCGCTGGCCAGGATGGACTCGTACTCGGCGATCTTTTCGCGGATTTCCGCGAGTTCCTTGAGGATTTCGTCGATGGAGAGCTGGGTCAGGCGATACAGTTGCAACTCGAGGATGGCGTCGATCTGGCGCAGGGTCAGGCCCTTTTCCTCGTGCGGCAAGCGGGCGCGATCGAGCGTGATGACGATCTCCGTGCCCTTGCCCCAGGCATACAGGTTCTCGCGGGCTTCGACGCGCGAGCCGGAAGCGCGAATGATCTTGATCACCTTGTCGAGGTTGTCGAGGGCGATCTTGTAGCCTTCCAAGATGTGCTCGCGCTCGCGGGCCTTGCGCAGCAGGTAGACGGTGCGACGCTGCACCACGTCCACGCGGTGGTCGAGGAAGCAGCGGATGGCCCGGTCCAGAGGCAGCTCGATCGGCTGGCCGTTCAACACAGCCAGAAAGATCATGGAGAAGCTTTCCTGCATCTGGGTGTGCTTGTAGAGCTGGTTCAGCACAATCTCGGGCTGCGAGCCGCGCTTCAGCTCAATGACGATGCGCATGCCGTCGCGATCGCTCTCGTCGCGCACGTCGCTGATGTCGTCTACGATCTTGTCGGTCACCAGCTCGGCGATGCGCTCGATGAGCTTGGACTTGTTCACCTGGTAGGGGATCTCGGTAACGATGATCGCCTGTTTTTCCTTGGTGATGTTTTCGACGGCCACGCGGGCGCGCATCATGAAGCGGCCGCGGCCGGTCTTGTAGGCCTGCGGAATCCCCGCCTTGCCGTAGAGGAACCCGCCGGTCGGAAAATCGGGGCCCTGCACATGCTTGAGGACTTCTTCAAGCCCCGCGCTGGGGTTCTGGATCAGCTCGATGGCCGCGTTTAGAACTTCCGTCAGGTTATGGGGCGGAATGTTGGTGGCCATGCCGACCGCGATACCGCTTGACCCGTTCACAATCAAATTCGGGAAGCGCGTGGGCAGCACCGTGGGCTCAAGCGTCGACTCGTCGTAGTTGGGCGTGAAGTCCACCGTCTCCATGTCGATGTCGGCCATCAGCTCGCCGGCAATGCGCTCCAGGCGGCACTCGGTATAACGCATGGCGGCGGGCGGATCGCCGTCGACGGAGCCGAAGTTGCCTTGGCCGTCGACCAGCGTATAGCGCAAGGTAAAAGGCTGCGCCATGCGGACCATGGTGTCGTAGATGGCGGAGTCGCCATGGGGATGATAGACACCCATGCACTGACCAACGACCTTGGCGCACTTGGCATATTTCTTGTTGTGCTCCAGGCCCATCTCGCTGAGGGTATAGAGAATGCGGCGGTGCACGGGCTTCAGGCCGTCGCGGGCATCGGGCAGCGCACGGCCCACAATCACGCTCATGGAGTAAGCGAGATAGGAGCGGCGCATCTCCTCTTCAATGTTGATGGGGACAAGGTTCGTGCCGCTATTGGGCGGTGTACCACCGTCGAGAGGGAGGAGGGGATTCTGATCGTCTGCCATAGGGTTTTTTCTAAGCCTGCCGCAAGACGGCGAAAATGTTCCGGAGAAAGCGGGACCGGACTGCGCGGGCTACTTATCCAGTTTACGCCTTCGGGGGGCGATCCAGCAAGTTGAGTGCCAATAAATAAGTCCTTCGTTTACTTGGCTTTATAGCCATTTCTCCGGTCTCGGCCAAGGCATGCGTCAAGTCATGCCACCGGGCGCGATTCAGACCTCTGTTTTGCCGAGCCCAGGCCTTCGCCTTTTGCCTTCTTTTCGTCTTTATCTCTCATTGCGCTCCCGGCCAATTTGGCCAGGATGCCGCCCGCGCGCCCGTTGTCTCAGTCCTTCGCCAGCCCGCTGTCCCACCCGCCTCGCGCGCGCAGTTCGGCCACCGCCGCCTGCGCCATTTCCACGATCCGCAGGGTATCGGGCTTCACAACTCGATTCAGCGGCATCTGTCCGGGCTCCAGAACGATCCAGTGGCGCGGCCGCATATAGCTGGCCAGCGAGCGCGCATGGCGGTCCAGTTCCTGCAGCGTCACCTCGACTCCGGGCCTCTTTTCAACCACAGCCACCACCGCCTCGGAAACCACCGCGTGCGCAACGCCCACCACGACGCAGTTGGCCACCTTGGCCTCCAGGCCGCAGACATGCGCCTCCACGTCGCCCGGGAAGATCTGGTAGCCCATCGACTTGATCACCCATTTCTCCCGCCCGGTCAGGTGCAGGCCCGCTGCATCCATCAAGCCCAGATCGCCGGTATAAAGATAGCCGTCGCTCGAAATGGCCAGGGCCGTCGCCGCCGGGTCGTTCACGTACCCCAGAAATGTCTGCGGTCCGCAAAAGCACACGTGGCCCACGGCGCCGGAGGGCAACTCATCGCCCGCGTGCCCGTCGGCCAGCATGGGCTGGCGAATCGTACAGGGATAGATGGGCATGTCCTGCCCAAGGCCGCCGAGAATGCTCGCGCGCCCGGCCGCGTCGGCCTGGATGTAAGTGCAGAAACCGGCCGTCTCGGTAAGACCAAGGCCAGTGCCGATCACCGGAGCCATGGCGCCAAGCTGGTCCATGAAAGGCCTTGAAACCGCGTTGCCTCCATAGGCCGCAAATTTCAGGCTGGAAATATCGTGGCGCGCATAGTCCTTCAGCATCCACTGCAGGCTGAACATGGCCGGAATCTGGCCCAGGATCTCCACCTTGTGCTCCGCAATGGCGCGCATGGAACGGCCGGCGTCGAAAAAGTCCAGCAGGACGGCGGTGCCTCCTCCAAACAGGATGCTCATCAGCGCCTCGGTCTGGCCGCCGACATGCGATGCCGGAAGGTTCACCAGGATGCGCGAGCCGCGGTCTCCACCAAAGAAAGCGCCGCACATGCACATGTTCTGCACGGTGATGTTGCGGTGCGACAACAGCGCCGGTTTCGGCGAACCGGTCGAGCCGGTGGTGAAAATCACCAGCGCGCCATCGTTTTCAGCAATGTCGATCCCAGCCAGGGGGCCAAGGTCCGCCGCCGTCCAGGCGGCATGGGCAAGTGCGTGCAGGGCCGGTTCGGCAATCGACGCAAACGAGCGCGTCCCGGCAATAGCCTCGTCGGAGTCCACGGCGACCAGGTGCTCGATCCACGGGCATTGTTCCTGCACCGTGCGCAACAAGGCGCGGAAATCGAACGGCGGCTTCAGTCCCAGAGAAACAAATCCCCGCGGCCTGAGAGTTTCCAGCGCGCGCATCACCTCGGCGGAAGACAGGCGCAGATCGAGCGGGGCCACGATTACGCCAATCTTGAAGCAGCCATACTCCAGCAGAACGTGGTCCACGGACATGGGCAGCAGCGTGACCAGGAAATCGCCCTTCCTGAACCCCATGCGATCCAGCTCAACAGCCAGCGCCGTGGTGATGCGGTCGAAGTCTGCCCAGGAAACCACGCGCTCCCCATCGGCGCTCAGCAGAGCCGGAGCCTCCGGTTTGGCGCTGGCCCACTTTGCAACGACGTGATGAAGCAGGTGGCGATCCACAAAATCTGCTTCGTAATTTTCGAGGGTGTATTGAGGGATGGATAATGGCTGATTCATGGTCTGCTCCAGTCGATCATCTGGGGCAGCGTGCGTCAAGGCGCCGGCAGCAGGTTGATCCGGAGTTAAGGCGACCGGCTGACAACACGACCGATGCCGTTCTTGAAGGACCTGCACGGCTGGAAACGAACGGCGGCCCACCGGTGTGACCGGAGGTCTTCAGTCTTTTGAATGCTCTTGTTGCTTGGAACAGGTCAGATGATAGGATCTGCTTCTCTGAAGTGTTCGTGCTCGGAATTGTCTTGGACTGAGGCTACTCTGTGAACCTTCCGAATCCAGCCTTCCTGTTGTTCGTGTCAATCCTCTGCTGCAGCCAGATCGCCGCGGCCCAAACAACTGCCGCAAACGCGTGGCGCGATCCCTCACCGCACCACAGCGAGATGGTCGCAGTCGATCGAGGAATTCAGCTCGAAGTGCTGGATTGGGGAGGCACAGGGCGCCCCCTTGTCTTCCTCTCCGGCTTGGGAAACACCGCGCACATCTGGGACAACTTCGCACCGAAATTTGTCGGCAGGCATCATGTTTACGCCATCACCCGCCGCGGCTTCGGCCGGTCCACGCACGCCGGCTCCGGTTACACCCCCGAGAGGCTCGCCGAGGACATCCTCGAGGTGATGTCTCAACTCAAGATTGAGAAGCCCGTGCTCATCGGCCACTCGATCGCCGGCGAAGAGTTGAGCTTCATCGGAACGCACCATCCTGAACGCGTTGCAGCGCTCATCTACCTCGATGCCGCCTACGCCTATGCCTTCTACGACGGCGCCGGCGACTATGCAGCCAGCCTCGCGGACATGCAGCAAAGGATCGACGCCCTGGCAAAAACTCCGGAAGACATCAACCTTATAAATCGGGTAAGATCGGCCCTCCCCCAATTCGAGGACAACCTGGCCCGCAAAGCAAATAGCGTGGAAAACCCGCTCCCGCCACCTTTTCCCCCTCCCGGCCCGGCCGACAAAGCCAGCTTTACCGCCCTGACGAAGAAACTGGCCGTCGCCGTCGGCGGCGAGCCACCCCCGGCCGAGCCTCGTGAGAGCTTCCTGGCGACGCCGGACGGCGCTGTCGGCGACCGCAATGCCGCGCCTGACGCGGGCAGTTCCATTCTGAAATGCGTCGAGCACTTTACCGGGCCCATCCACCTGCCGATTCTTGCAATCATGGGCTATCCGCAGAGCAAAGGCCCCAAGTTTCAACCGGATTCCGCTAAGAAAATGGCGGCAGCGGCTGCGGCCGATGCAAATCAGGCGCGTCAGATCGATGCTTTTGAGAAAGGCCAGCCAACGGCGCAAGTCATCCGCATCGCAAATGCCAACCACTACATCTTCATTTCAAATGAAAAACAAGTCTTCCTCGAGGTAAACAAGTTTCTCGATACGCTGCATTGAGAAGTGAGAAGAATGCCACTGCAATGCTCGGTTGATCGCGGCTGAACTTGCCTCTGCTTCTGGATCAGGAAAGTGAAGGTGGGAGTGGGAAGCCCTCAGGGGAGTTCAAGCCGCCGATCGATGCGCAGCGGAATGAATGGCATCGCATAGACGCAGAACGGGCAGCCCTTGCAGGCTGCCCGTAAGTTACTGAAAGTCTGGAGCCGAAGATCGGAGTCGGACCGACGACCTGCTGATTACGAATCAGCTGCTCTACCAACTGAGCTACTTCGGCTCTCCACCGATTGTATCGTTGTGCAGGTGGAAGGTAAAGTTGAACCGTCAATGAGCCCGCTCCCAGGCTGCCGCATTCCTGCAAACAGAGGAAGTCCATCCTGGGACTGACGCTTCAACTCACATTCAGGATCGCCATCGTGGAACCGCGCGGAGTTGCCTTGTGTCCGAGGAATGAGCCGCGCAATAAAAACGGAAAGAGCCACCCGGCAACAGGGCAGCTCTTTCCTCAGGGAGAATAGTTCCAACGGAGGCAAAGCCATCGGAACTTTCTGGCTGCATACTAGGTGCGGGGGGGCGGCCTGTCAAGGACAAATCGGAGGAGAAATAACTCTTTCTTTTTCAATCACATGGGGACATAACGCTGTCACGGAAACGCGCAGCTCCTTCGACTTCTCTTCGCCTTTCGCCTTCACGCGCGACTAGTTTTTTCAGGGGTTTTGCAGGGTTTAAGTCCTGTTTTCCACAGGTCCTTGAAGAGGTTGGCCCCCCTGGGAAGGCCCGAATTCTCCTCGAGCCGCCAACCCCCTACTGCCGCAAGTTGAGACTGATGAACTCCACGTCATACACAGAGGAAGCCGGCTTGCCCCGCGCGACGCGGTAGAGGGCCCTTCCGCCGCCGAGAAACAGACCGAGCAGAATGGCGGCGCCGCCCCCCACGACAACCAGCATGGCGATACCCAACAGAAGCTGTCCGGTCTTGGCGACCTCCGATTCGGTGGGTTGCGGGATCGACATCAGCTCCGCGTCGAAATGCACAAGGGCGAGCAGTTTGTGGCTCTCCTCGGGGATGGCGTCGCCGCTGACGATGGCCACCAGCGGGCCGCTGCGATGTACTTCAATGGAAGCCTGGTCGGAGTCCTGGAGGGGCTTGGGAAAGGCCGGCTGAGCCTGGCTGCCCGCTTTGATGTAGGCGCGAATTCGGGTTTCCTGAGCGGCGGCCATTTGCGGCGTGGGGTAATCGATAATGGTGAGTGTGGCTGGGCCGGAGCGGAGCGAGTAGTTCGCGGTAATGGCTTCTGCTCCCCTGTCGAAGCCGACCAGATCGGCCGGCAACACACCGCCGGCGCCGGCATAGGCCGCAGGCCCCAGGGCATAGTGCGTGGTCTGGCCGTCCAAAGCGTCCTTGGGCAGGTTGCTGAGTACCGGAGGCGCGACCGCCTTGGTGCCTTCCGGGATCGGAATTCCCGCAGCCAGTTCCCGCAGCTCCGAGCCGGACATAGGCCCCATGCGGGAGAAATTGGCGTCGACGAGGGTGTTACCCACCCAGAAGAGTACGCGATTGTGATTGGAGGTAGCGCCGCTGCCGATCTGCTCCTTGGGCCAGCCGTTCTGGCGATAAAAGGAGTAAGCCCCGTAGGCGCCGCTGGCGTCGTGGAAGCGGAGAGCGCGCAGGGCGAGAGTGTCGCCGCTGCGCTTGTAGCCGGCCACTTCGGCGTCGGTAAAGTCGAACTCCTTGAGAACCGCGGGGTTTGCGGCATCTCCCTGGGCCGGGTCGGTCAGCTTCTTGATCGGCTCCGAGGCAGACCAGCCGGCAAACGACTCCGGCAGGATCGGCTTGGGCACAGGAGGCAGGGTCAGATGCGCGGGGCCTTGCGGTGCGGCTGGTTTGGCAGGAGCGGCCTGCGCTTCGGCGGCAACGGCGCTACCGAGCAGCGCAAGAGAACAAAGCAGGATTGAGATACTACGCATCGACACACGCTCCGGTCTTCAGGGTACACGTTCCTGGGGGCATCCGTTCCAGCGTTGTCCCTGTCTAGTTGGACACTGACGGAGGCTGAAAGGTTCCTGAGGACCGGCGGGAAGCCCATGTATCGATTCTGAGACAAGGGAGAGCGCCAATAGCGTGAGGGTGCCCCACCCTTCGCTTCTTTCTAGAGCCTGTTATGAACTTTCGCGCGGGCGGCGTTGCGAACGAAAATCGGGCCAGAACCGGGGCCCCCACGGACAGGTCTTCGTCCGTGAGGTGGAGACGAGGCGGAATCCGAAGGCTGTGGCGGGACCACAGCCGAGGATGACAACGAAGTATGGCCCGATTTGCGCCGCAACCCGGGGTCCCCGGCGCGCGAACTGTGCGCGTTGGGGTGGAAGCCGGGGTCCCCGGCGCG